>JAANMX010000044.1_pt1 | contig 130285 bp, 110 predicted proteins | sample 7279681 | NCBI WGS metagenome assembly JAANMX01 (sample SAMN14094542, study PRJNA606508) | bioreactor metagenome | isolation source: A lab-scale SPAN reactor treating ammonium-rich wastewater day 351 | place: Ireland: Galway | collected 2018-01-01 | reverse complement strand
ACGGCCACTCTGCGGCTCATCGCTCTGACCAGGGGTCTGTCTATCTGCTTACGCTTGCTCTGCCGCTTTGGCAATGGGCAGCCGTTGAAGTGATCTACGAGCGGTTTTTATCCTTGAGCTTGGCCGAGAAGCGTTTGAGAAAGCGTTGCTCTTCGGTCGTCAAGGACTGCATGCCGAACTCCTTGACCTTGGCCAGCAAATCATCGACGCGCGATTGATCGGCCTCGAATTGCTGCTGTTCGCGCTGCCGCTTGGCCTCGGCCCGGCGTTCCAGCCAGCGTTTCCAGAAGGGCTGCCGGGGCGGACTTGCCCTGCCGCTGGTGCGTTCGAGACTGGTGTAACCTTGGGAGAAATCGTAGCCCATGAAGGTGTCGTCCACCAGGCCGCCCGTTTCCAGCATGATCGATTGCTGCCGGCATGAGATATAGATAAAGATGGCCAGGGAAAACATGATCAGCCCGTTGACCGGCTGCTTCTCAGCGAAGATCAAGACGAGGAGCACGATGGCCACGGCGATCACATTGCCCGTGAAGATGACGAAGCGCGTGGCGGAGGCGAACCCCACCCGGGGCCACAAGAAGGCTTGGACCAGTCGGCCGCCATCCAGGGGGAAGCCGATCAGCACAATGTTGAACCAGAAGAGGAGCCAATTGACGTAGAAGAGCCGAGCGAAGAGGAGGGCGACCCAGGAAAGATCGTTGACCCATTGTCCAGAAGCGAATTGGTACAGGGCATCCTCGCGAGCCACGGGGATGGGATGCCACAGGGGGTTGAGAGGCGGGATCAGGCCGAAAATGGCCAGCCCGCCCGCGCTCAAGAGGCACAGGATCACGTTGACGGCCGGTCCACCCGCCGTGGTGATGAAATTGGCCCGGGGCGTATTGGGAATCTGGCAGGAAGCCAACCCGCCCAGGGGCCACATCAGGATTTCATCGGCGTCGCCATCCACGTAGCGCGCGGCAAAGCAATGGCCGAATTCATGCAGCAGGACCGAGACGAAAAAGAGAAGCTGAATCGCAATGGCATCAAGGACATAGCCCGGCGCCTTGGCGTATACCCGCAAAATAGCGGGGATCGAGATCAGGAAGAACGTCAGGTGAACCCGGACGTTGATCCCGAAATAACGGCCAATGGGAAGCGACCAGCTTAGCGCATCGTTCATGTGGAATTCATCACACCGTCGAGGTTCGATTGCATCCTAACGCCCGTCATTTTATCATCCAAGAGGCAAAGACGCAAATAGCACCTCCACTCCGGCTGTCCCGACCATGGAAAAAATCCTCTACGCAGGACGCAAGTGCCAACTGGTTCAACAAACCGTGATGACCGCCAATGGACAACCCCATCAGCGCGTCTTTCTGCGCCATCCCGGGGCGGTGCTGCTGCTGCCTTTCGTCGACGCCAAGACGATTTGCCTGGTCCGCAATCATCGTCGGGCCGTGGGCCAATGGCTGCTGGAACTGCCCGCCGGGACGCTCGAACCTGAGGAGCCGCCAGAAACGACGGCCCAGCGCGAGCTCCAAGAGGAAACCGGCTACCTGGCTCGCAAGTTGACCCTGGTGCGGCGTTTTTTCCCCTCGCCGGGACTGCTGAGCGAAGTCATGCACTTGTATCTGGCCGAGGATTTGGTCCCGGGACCAGCCCAATTGGCCGAGGGTGAAGAACTGGAATCGCTGCTCGTTCCCTGGGACGAAGCCATCGCTTGGGTCATGGATGGGACCATTCAGGATGGCAAAACGCTGTTCGCGCTGCTGTACTGGGACCGCCTACGTAAGCAAGGAAGGGACGAACTGCCATGACGACGCTCTTGATGGTCTTGTTGATTCCCTGGCGCCCTGATCCGATGCGGCTCGAACCGCCCGCGCCCCAGGAGATTTTGGCCCGGGCGATCGAGGCGCGGGGCGGCGCCGCGGTGCTCAAAAAACTGATGGTCATGAGAGAAACGCAAAAGGGCACCCTGCGTCTGGGATTGAAGGAGACCACGTTTCAAATCGAAACCCTCATTCATCTTCCCCACCGCATGAAGATGACCTATCTCCAACCGTCGCTAAGAGGCGAAGACCGTTCGCTCTGCGTCATCGATGGCGATCAGGGCTGGGAGCAGGATCAAGACCAGCCGCCGCGGGACTTGTCGCCGGATGAATTGGCCGCGCGCAAGCAGGATTTGTATATCACGCGGCTGATCCATCTGCTTGAGATTCGCGATGGGGGCCACGAGCTTCATGCCCTTCCCCCGCGGCGGATCGACGGCCAGATGGCTCTTGGCGTCAAAATCACCGCCAAGGATCGGCCCGATTTCATCCTGTATTGCGACGCCGCCACGTTCTTGCCCGTCAAGTACGAATATCGCATCAAGGACGCCAATTTTGGTCGATGGGTCCAACAGGAAGTATTCGTATCGGATTATCGCGAAGTCCAGGGCGTGGCCTATCCCCATCAGACGGTGATCTACCACGAAGGCAATCGCTATCTGGTCAGCCAGGTGGTGAATGTGGAGTTTCTCGACAAGATTGATGACAAGGAATTCCGCAAACCCTGAGCCATGCGGCCTAGTCTCATTTCATCTGTTGCGGCATGCCGAGCCTGATGCGAGGAGAGGCTGTTGGCAGGGTTGATTCGGTAGGAGCGGGACCAGGTGCACCGGCTGGCCGCCAGTCGACCTGCATGATCGGCGCGGGATTATAATCCACGTTTGCGGCGACCGGGGGCTTGGATTCATTCAAGCGGGGCAGCGAAGAGGTCGAGGACATTGGCGATTGAGGCAACCGGGCCGGCTCACTCTTGGCCAACGACGATTGGATGATCTTCGTCTCTACGCGCTCCAGGTCTGCCAGGCGATCCTTGGCCAGTTGCAGTTGCGGGTTGAGCGCTAGCGCCATGCGGTATTCCTGACGAGCCTCGGCCACCCGCCCTTGCTGCAGATGGATAAAAGCCAGATTGCAGCGGCTTTCTGCTTCGGGCAAGACCACCCGAAACGCCGCCAGGCTTTCATCGAACTTCCCCTGCTGCCCCAAGGCCAGGCCCAAGTTGATCTGTGCCCGCTTCAGGTTGGGCTGCAAGGCCAAGGCTTGTCGAAACCACTTTTCCGCTTCGCCGCCGTTGCCCTTCCGCCAATGGATGTGGCCGACGTCGTTCATCAATTCCGCGTTCTGTGGGCTGGCCTTGAGGACTTTTTCATATTCCGCAAGGGCCTTGTCGTAGTCGCCGGCCTGCTCATAGAGCCGGCCCAGCTTGCGGTCCAGTCCTGGCAACTGAGGTTGATATTGCCGAGCCAGTTCGTACTGCAGAATGGCTTCGCGGAAATGTTCGTTGGCTTCCAGGCTCTCGGCCACGAGCAAGCAAGCCTGGGCAGCCTTATCTTTGGGCAATGCAATGGGTTTGCTTTCGGGCTGAATGCCCAATGGCGGCACGTCGGCGCGAGTGGTCGCGGCGGAGTCAGTCGAGGACCATGGCATGGAGACGGAGCCAAACGATTGGCAGCCGCTGGTCATGGCGCCAAGCAGAATCAAGCTGAGGGGCTTGACCCAGAGCCGGAGCCTCAGCCCGCCACGCCATGAGCGATCGATGGGCTTGATCATGGCGTAAACTCCTCAGCTACCTTGGGAACCACTCGTTGCCTGCGCCATATGGCCAATGCGATTAAAAGAACGGACCGCTGCCCAACCCCAGGTTGCCGCGGAAGAAGTTGCGCCCGCCGCCAAAGAAGTTGCCAAAGCCGCGGCCGAAGCCGCCCATGCCGCCCCAGCCGAAACCGCCAAAGTTGTTGAATCCCCCTTGTTGCATGAACTGGTAAGCCCGTTCCGCTTCCTCGCCGTACAGGCCTTCGGCTTCCGGATATCCCACGGCCACACGGATGTCCACGTCGGTCAAGCCAGCGGCGGTCAAGGCGCTGACGACAACTTTTCGGCGGGTTTCGTTCAGTTGCTGATCGGGCGTGGCTTGAATGGTGACGTTGAACGGCACGGTGGGCAGACGTTGGGCGATTTGCTGCACGTGATACTGTCCATAAGGTCCGAGGGTCACGCCGCCCAGATACCATTCATGGTGGTAGATGACGAAATCATCGGCCTCGGCGCGCGCCGCCTGGGCATCGACGATGCGATTGACGTTCGTCCCCACAGGAGCCGGCATGGCGCCGGGCGGAATGGTGGCACAACGATCCCAGTTGGCTTCCGTGGCGCATCCATTGAGCAGCCCGGGCAGTGCAATCGCCAGGGAGGCTAACCACCACGAGTTCGCGGATGATTTTTGTATCATGGGGCCGTTCCTATGAGACTCAAGGTTCCGTCCATGTGAACGGAGTGCATGTTTTCTTCCACACGACGGTCCGCCGGTGCTTGCAGCCGCGGCGCGAGCCATCGCGGCCAATTATCGATTCCCCGTCGCCGGCGGCAGCGCCTGATCCACGAACCCATGCGGTCCGACGATGAAGATGTTCTCGCAGCGGCGGTAGCTGCGCATCCGTTCGATGTCGGTCCGGGTCGAGGCTCGATAATCGGTCGCCCGCCGGCTCTCGAGCAAGCCTCGGAGGTAGAATTCGATGTCGCCCGGTTCAAAGACGTCGGAGCCGGGCAGCGGCGGCACGTCCTTGCATTCCAATGGATGCACCAGTTGCGGCGTGATCAGGATGACCAATTCCTGCTCGCCCGACGTCGTGCGATCGAAGGCGAACGCCCGGCCGACAAACGGCAGATCCCCAAAATAGGGGACGCGGTCGGCATTCGCGCCGTAATTGGTTTGGATCAACCCTGCCACGGCGAAGGTCTGGCCTTCGCGCAGCTCGACCGTGGTGCTGAAGTTCCGCGTCGTCAGGCTGGGGACTTGGGCGCCGCCGATGTTGGTTTGTCCCGATTGCAAATCCCTGGCGCTGACTTCGGCATTGATGACCAGGCGAATGCGATCCTTGTCCGTGATAAAAGGCGTGAAGGAAAGCTGCACGCCGAAGGGCACGAACTGGACGCCCTGCAGCCCGGCGTTGGTGAAGCCGGTGACGACGGGCACGGGAAATTGTCCCCCCGCCTGGAAGGAAGCGGGTCGGCCGTTCATGGTCGTCAGCATCGGTTCGGCGTAAGTCCGAGCGAACTGCAAGGTTCGCAAGGCATTGATGGCCAAGGCGACTTGTCCGGAATCGAGGAACACGGGCATGTTGTTGACTTGCGGACCGGCGCCCAGGATGCCGCCCGTGAGCTGGCTGAAGATGGGCACGCCATTGTTGTTGACCAGGGTGAAATTCAGGCCAATGCTGCGCGCCGCGGCGCGGTTCACTTCCGCAACGGTCACCTTCAACATCACTTGCTGTTCACCGGGCACGCGGATGAGATTGATGACATTCGGGCCGCCTGCCAGCAGGAAATCCCTGAGGGCGGGCGGCGCGGCGGGGTCTTGCGGGTTCATGTCCGCGTTGACGTTGAGGGAGATATTTTGCACCGGAATCTGGGCGGCGTCGGGCCCGTCATTGCCGCCAGGAGCGTTGGCCCGAACGATGCGGAGTATGGCCGTGGCCTCGGCGATGTCCTTGGCTTGCCCGGAGACGGCGATTTTATCACCCACCAGCCCCAAGCAGATGCTGCTGTCCGGAAAGGCGCGATTGATCTCTTCCTCAAGCGCTTTGTAAACGTTTTCAAGCCGTTCCTTGGCCTGGGTATCGGGCAGGATGTGCAGCAAATAGCTGAGGATCACTTCCTCATTGGGATTCGCGGGATCGGCAAACCACAGATTGAGCACGGTCGTGCCGACCTGGCGGCCTTGAATGGAGACCTGTTTGTCCGTGATGAAGCCATATTCGGCCACGGCTTCATCCGCGATCTGCACGCGGCGAGGCTGCGTCTTGAGTTGCAGCAATCGCGGCCGGCCCACGACCAGGTTCAACGTATTGTCGGGATCGACGATGGAGCCGACGAACTGATTGTACTTTTGCAGGATCTCGGGGGTCATCTTGGGCGGCGTGCCGAGCTTGGGCACGCCCAATTCCGGCAAGCGGCGTTGATTTTGAAAAGGAACCTCTGCGGGCGGCGTTCGCGCCGCCTCGCTGCTTCCCCCCAGCTTGTCAGCCGGGTCCTTGGGCAGGTTTGGAATCGGCGGCACGCGTTCGGGAAAGCGGGGTGGTTCGGCCTGGCTGTTCTTCTGAATCGGCGCCGATAGCTTGGGGAGCGTTTGCGCTTCGCTGGGGGATGGCTGAATGACCATGACACCCGCCATGCACAGTCCCATCCATCGATCTTTCCAGGCCTGTAAGCGACTGGACCGACTCGACATGGGCTTAGCGTTCCTTACCGACGTCGCTGATCGCATCGTGCTGGCCCCTTGACAGTTCGACGCCTCGTTTTCCCTGATCGCAGCCACCCGGGGGGAAAGCTGCCTGGTCTCCAATGCGAGACCGAATCCGACGCGCAGTCATCCTTGCAGCTAGTATCGGTTATCCCGCGCCGGGAACTTGTGCGGTTTATGGCGAAAAGACAGCCGTTGACGTTAAGCAGACAGGGTATGGCAAGATCGCTAAAACAGATAAGAGATTTGATTAAAGAACCGCTCGCCAGTTTGTTTCACCCGCTGCGAATGGCCTTGCACAGAACCATGACACATTGGAAGAATGGATGGATACGGAACACGTCCTGAAGAGTGTCATCATTCAGCTCATCGTCATCATCACGATCGCCCGCTTGTTCGCTTGGCTCTTTCGACGGCTGCGGCAACCGGCCGTGGTCGGTGAAATCGCGGGCGGATTAGTCCTTGGTCCTTCTGTCTTTCAACCGCTGGCCGTTGGGCTAGGGTTGACCTGGCTGTGGCAAGATTGGCAGGGGATCATCCACGACGCCAGCCCCATCTTCGGCGTCATGAAGGAAATTGGCTTGATTCTGTTGCTGTTCATCGTCGGGCTGGAATTTGATTTTCAACATCTACGGCAAATGGGCAAGGCGGCGCTGGCCATTTCCCTGTCGGGCATTGTGCTTCCCTTCTCCATGGGCGCCCTGCTCGCCCCCTGGATGCATCATGCGCTGGAGTTGAAGGTCGATCCCACCGGTTTTTGGCTCTTCCTAGGAACGGCCATGTCCATCACAGCCTTGCCCATCCTGGGCCGCATGATGATCGAACTGAACGTGACCCGCACCCATCTGGGCGTGGTGACGATCACCGCCGCGGCCATCGACGACGCTTCAGCCTGGATCATACTGGCCACGGTAGCGGGAGCGGTTCGGGTCGGGTTCGATCCCTGGCTTACGCTGCGCATGCTGCTCCTGACCATCCTGTTTTTCATCGGCATGCGGTTTATCATTCGGCCTGGTCTAAAGCGGTCGATCGCCTGGTATTTGCAAAAGACGGATGGCAGGCTGGAGATCAACGGCATGGCCGTGCTCTTGATCCTGCTGTTCCTTGCATCCTTGGCGACGCACCTGATCGGCATCTTCGCCATATTTGGGGCTTTTCTCCTCGGCGCCTTGCTGTCGGATGAAACCCGGCTGCGCGAGACTCTGTCGGGGCCGTTCCACTATTTCGTGGGGGCCTTTTTCCTGCCAATCTTTTTCACCTTCACCGGAATGCGCACCGACGTCGGCACGCTTCATGGCGGGGTGGCCTGGTTCATGGCAGGAATGGTCTTGCTCATGGCCATCAGCGGGAAATGGGGTGGCTGCGCCTTGGCCGCCCGCTGGGCCGGTTTTTCCTGGCGCGAGGCGAGTTGCATTGGTATCCTGATGAATACCCGCGCCTTGATGGAATTGATCGTCATCAACGTCGGTTTTGACTTGGGAGTGATTGAACAATCCGTCTTCACCATGTTGGTTTTTATGGCCTTGATAACCACGATCATGACCACGCCAATCCTGCTTTGGCTGCATAAGGGGACCGAGCTGGAGCCGTGGATTCGGCAAAGCGGCTTTGGACAACCCGGTTCAGCGTGGCTGGAAAAGCGAGGACCGCGGGATGATTAAATGGATGCTATGGATGTGCCTCGGTGGTTCGATCATGGGCCTGGCCGGTTGGCATGGACTGCTGATCGACGTGCGTGTTGACAAAGCGCATTTGATCGTGGAGGCCTATTTTGATGACGACACGCCGGCCGTGGACGCCGAGGCTCGGCTGGAAAAGCCCAGCGGAGAAATCCTGGCCCAAGGCAAGACGGATCAGCGCGGCACGTGGCGAACGCCGCGGACCGAACCGGGGACGTATCAAGTCAGCGTCAACGCGGGTCTTGGCCACAAGGCTTCAAAAAAAGTCGTGATCCCTGCGGCGATGGAAGTCGCGCTGAACCAACCACCCTTCGGCGCCGGCCCGCGCGGCACCCCGCACACCTCCACGGCCAGCATGGCCAGGCCCAGCCGAGCCGCCGCCGACCCCATAGCCACGAGTCAAATCGTGAGCGAGGGGCCGACGCGCCAGGAATATTTTGACACGTTGTGGATCAAAATTTTGATCGGCCTGGCCGTGATCGCGGCATTGGGCTTGGCCGCATGGCTGGCCAAGCGTGAGCCGCCGCCCATGGTGCAAAAGGAACCGACCACGGAGAAAGACCGCATCGATGTTTGACAGACCTTACCCGGCCTCGGAGTCAACGCGCGGCATTGGCCATCCTCGACGGCGGCAAGATGCCCCGTGACGGCTCTGAACGCTTCGAATAAACTTGGATTGAAGCCCTTCACTCTCAGGTCCAGGCGTCTCATTCATGTCCAGATGGTCCCTTAGGTCGGATCAGTTCAACCCCTTCTCGGAGGATTGGTGGCTCGACACGATTTATGGGCTGTTCACCAGTCCGAAGTTTTGGCGCATCGCCCGGCACGTCATCGCCTGGTGGATTACATTGGGAATCGCCCATCATTTTTGGTGGAATGCGTGGGAAGTCGATGGGCACGTCACCTGCGACTTCGCCGGGCAATGGCTGATGGGCCGGATGTTCGTCGATCCCGCCTTTTCCGCCAAGGACCTGTATCTGGTCCAGCCGCAGAAGAAGGTTTTTGTTTATGGGTATCCGGCGCCCAAAGAACATCAATCCATGACCAATGACATTCTCCGCAAAGGCTACTATGCCACCTCGGATGTCCTGCGCGATCAGGCGTGGCTGCCGCCCACGCCCTCGCTCATGGCATGGCCGATGTTATTTTCGCCCTTGGAGATCGTCCGCCTGGTGGAATCAGGCAAGTTCCACCTCAGCGATCCTCTCATCGAGGGCGCACTGTATCCGCCCACGGCGGGCCTGCTCTTCGCTCCGATCATGTGGCTGCCGCCCAAGGCCGCCCACATGACCATCACCCTGCTCTACTTCATCTTCCTTATACTGAATGGTTATCTCATCAGCGTGATCACGTCGCGGCGCATCCAATGGGGCGAGGCCGCACTGATCATGATCACCTTCCCCAATTTCTTCCAGGCGCAGCTCCTGGGTCAAAACAGCATGTTGACCCTCACGATCCTCGTCCTGGGCTGGTGGTGCCTATTCCATCGCCGGCCCTTCCTGGCGGGGCTGGTTTGGGGTTTACTGGCGTACAAACCGGTTTTTGCCGTCTCGATGATGCTTGTGCCGATCCTCCTGCCCTCGCTGCGGATGACGATGGGCTATATCCTGGGCGGCGGATGGTTTGTCTTGGCGACGCTGCCCTGGGTCGGCGTGACGGGCTTGGAGCGATTGATCCCCTTCCGGGACAAACCCGCCATCACTTTCTACAACGTGCACCAAACCAATCCCTGGGAGCGCTGGCTCATCGTCGGCAAACACGCGGCGATGATGTACGACTACGACCGCAACTGGATCTGGATGAGCCGCGACGTCACCGGCCTGCCCCGGCGGGACATCTGGCAACGAAATTCAATTAAGGAACATGGCCATTACCTTTACCAACGCTACGTCAAGGGCGTGGACATCGCCGGTTATGGCAGCGACGAAGTGACCTTGGACGACTACGTTCTCGATGAATTGCAGCGGATTAACAAGGGCGAAGGGCCTGGGCTGATCGGCAAGGCCCTGCTCGCGGGATTGGCCGCGGCCGCGGTGTTAGCCTTGGCGATCCGGCGTCTATGGCATGGCCCGGAGAACCCGTCCATCAACCCTGCGACGACTCGCCGAGCGGCCCTGCTCCTGATTACTGGCGGCTTGACCTGCTTCCATTTCATGCACTACGACTTGCTCATTTTCGTGTTACCCATATGCCTTCTGTTAGCTGATTGGCCGAACCTGCGCTGGCCCAACCGGCTGTTTCTACTCGTCATCCTTGGTTTCATGGCCCTGTGCAATCAGGATATGATGTATCCCCGCGGGATTGTTCGACTGCCTTTCGAGACCTTTGCGATGCTACTGTTGTGGCTCTGGACCTGCCTGGCCGCGGCATTCGAAAAACCCCGCCAGACAATGGCCATGGCCGACGGCGCCGTTGACATCCCAGGGGAGATAAGGGCGCCATCGGCGGATAGGAGTCACATTCGTCTAATCGAACCCACGAGGGATGCCAGTTCATGACCCCGCTGGTGCTCGGAACCCGCAATCGCAAGAAAGTCGAGGAAATGCGGCCCCTGTTGGCCGATCTGCCGCTGCTGTTGCAAACCGTGTCGGACTATCCCGAGGTCAAGGAAGTGCACGAGGATGGCAGGACGTTCGAGGAAAATGCGCGCAAAAAGGCCAGCGAGGTCGCTCGGCAGAGTCAGCAATGGACTTTGGCGGAAGACAGCGGCCTGGTCGTCCCTGCCTTGGGGGGCGAACCCGGCGTGCATTCCGCCCTTTATGCGGGAACCCATGGCGACGATGAAGCGAACAACGATAAATTGTTAAAAAAAATGGCCATCGTCCCCGACAACCAAAGGCAGGCCTATTATGTCTGTGTGGCGGCCTTGGCCAACCCCAAGGGAGACGTCGTGGCCTTGACCGAAGGGCGATGCCATGGCCAGCTCCTCCACGAACGGCGCGGCCAAGCCGGTTTCGGTTACGATCCGTTGTTCCTCATTCCGGAATATCATCGGTCGTTTGGCGAACTGAGTCCTCTGGTCAAGCGCGTTCTCAGTCACCGGTCTCGAGCCATTTCAGCCATGCGGCCCAAGTTCATCGAACACATGGGCTTAAAGGCAACTCAACCGACAGGGGCCGGCTGAGAGCGTTCCCAGCGGCTATTTATTCATCGAGTGAATCATCATGGACCTCGTGCCCATTGCCCTCATCCAGATGCGTTGCGGCCCGGAAGCCGAGGCCAACGTCGACAAGGCAGAAGCCATGCTGCGCGAAGCGGCCGCCAAGGGCGCCAAGATCGCTTGCCTGCCTGAGCTGTTTCGCACCCCTTATTTTTGTCAAAGGGAAGACCCTGCCCTGTTCGATCTGGCCGAGCCGATCCCCGGCCCCACGAGCCAGCGATTGAGCGCGATCGCTCGGCAGACGCGCATGGTCATCGTCGGTTCCCTGTTTGAACGCCGGCAGGCCGGGCTGTATCACAACACCGTCGTGGTCCTGGATCAGAACGGCCAATCGCTGGGTCTTTATCGCAAGATGCACATCCCCGACGACCCGCTCTATTATGAAAAATACTATTTCACCCCCGGCGACTTGGGATTCCGCTCGTTCCAGACGGCCGCAGCCCAGGTAGGCACACTCATCTGCTGGGATCAATGGTATCCCGAAGCGGCCCGGCTGACTGCGCTCACCGGCGCGCAGATCATCTTCTACCCCACGGCCATCGGCTGGCATCCAAAGGAGAAAGCGGCGTTTGGCGTTGATCAACATCAAGCCTGGGAGGCGATCCAGCGCGGCCACGCCATCGCCAACGGCGTTTTTGTCGCCACGGTCAATCGCGTCGGTCATGAAGGCCCCCCCGACGGCGGTTTGGAGTTTTGGGGCGCCTCTTTTGTTTACGACCCCTTCGGACGATTGCTGTATCGGGCCAGCCATGATCGGGAAGAAGTCATCCTGGTCGAATGCGACCTGAGCCGGCAGGAAGAGACGCGTCGTCATTGGCCTTTCCTGCGCGATCGCCGCGTTGATGCCTTCCATTCTTTGACGCAACGGTTTATCGATCCTTCCTGATCTTTCGCCGACGATCCGATTGGAGACAACCCCTGATGCCCACCCACAAGCGACGCTGGCCTGCGGAATGGGAACCTCATGCCGCCACGTGGCTCGCCTGGCCGCACAATGAGGCGGATTGGCCCGATAAGTTCGAACCCATTCCTTGGGTCTACGCATCGATCATCGGGCACCTTCGCCAGCATGAAAAGGTCAAAGTGCTGGTCAGCGAGCATAGCCATCTGGCGGCGGTCAGCGCCCTGCGCCGCTGCGGGATGGAGGCCGATGGCGCTAGCATCGAGTTCGTCCCCTTGCCCACGGATCGGGTGTGGACGCGTGATTTCGGTCCCCTTTGGATCGACCAGGCCGGACAAGCGTTGGCCGTCAAATGGCGGTTCAACGCATGGGCCAAATATGAAAACTGGGAGCAGGACGAGGAAGCAGGACGAGCCATGGCGGATTGGACCGATGCGGGGGTTGAGTCGCCGCAGTTCAAGGGACAGCCCGTCGTTCTGGAAGGGGGCAGCATCGACGGCAATGGCGCAGGCACCGTGCTGACCTCGGAAGAGTGCCTGCTTAGCTCCGTCCAATGCCGCAACCCGGGCATGACCCGCGAGGATTACGAATCGGTCCTGGCCCAGGCCATGGGCATTCGCAAGGTGATCTGGCTCCAGCGCGGCATCGTCGGCGACGACACACACGGCCACGTGGACGACTTGGCCCGGTTTGTTGATCGGCAAACCGTTCTCCTGGCCGTGGAAGATGACCCCGCGGATGAAAATTATGAACCCCTCCGCGAGAATTTGGAGCGTTTGCAAGGACAAACCAATGCCGATGGCGAACCGCTGCGCGTCATTTCCCTGCCCATGCCCAAACCAGTCTATTTCGATGGGCAGCGGCTGCCAGCCAGCTATGCCAATTTTTATATCGCCAATGGCCTCGTGTTGGTTCCCACGTTCAATGACCCGAACGATCGGCGCGTGCTGAACCTATTAGCCGAAGCGTTTCCGGAGCGGCGCATCGTGGGCATTCACGCCCTGGATTTAGTCTGGGGCTTGGGCACGCTCCATTGCATGACGATGCAGCAACCCGCCTTGGGTTGATTCGCGGGAAGGTTGTCCGCATCCAGGGTCGCCGGTTGTATAATGGTTGAACCCCCTGAGATGGATCGGTCCGATAAGCTTCCCCTGCATCACGGGACCAAGACGATCAGCATGAAACCACGCAAAGCCGTTCTTATCCTGCAGCTTGGCACGCCCGACGACGCCTCCGTTCCGGCCGTGCGCCGCTATCTGGCGGAATTTTTGTCTGATCGCCGCATTATCGAAGCCAATCGCTTCTTATGGTGGCTGCTGCTGCATGGCGTCATTTTGCGCACGCGGCCTGCGCAGTCGGCCGCCAAGTACCGCCGCATTTGGTCGCCGGAAACGGGCATGCCCTTGCTGCATTATTCGCAGCGGCAAGTCGATCTGTTGCAGCAAGCCTTAGGGTCCGATTGGCTGGTCCGTCTGGGCATGCGTTACGGTCAACCCAAACTCCGGGAGGTCGTTCCCGAGTTGGTGCGCGACGGTGTGGAGACCATCGTGGCGCTGCCCATGTATCCGCAGTATTCGGCGACAACGACCGCCTCAGCCCTCGATGGCTTGTTCCTGGCATTGATGAAAGAGCGGCGCATCCCCGCGATCAAAGTAGTGCCGCCGTATTACGACCACCCCGCCTTCCTCGGCCCGATGGCTGCCCTCTTGCGAGAATCCCTGAGCCAATGCCCCGATACTCCCGATTATTACTTGCTCTCTTATCACGGCATCCCTCGGCGTTACGCCCAGAAAGGCGATCCCTACGCCACGCACGTGGAGCGCACCACGCAGGCCCTCGTCGCCGACGCGGGTTGGTCTAAGGGTGCATGGTCCAGAACCTATCAAAGCCTCTTTGGCCGAGACAAGTGGCTAGGCCCCTACACGGAAGAGAAACTGAAGGAACTGGCGCGGCAGGGTCGCCGCCGCGTCTTCGTGGCGACGCCAGGCTTCACGACCGATTGCCTCGAGACCATCGATGAAATCGGGCACGAGGCCGCCGTCGTCTTCGCCGAAGCCGGAGGCGGATGGCTGCATCGCTGTCCCTGCTTGAACGACGATCCACGCTGGATTCAGGGAATGGCACGCTTGGTCCGGGAAACGCATGAGGAGCCTGCTTGGCGCGGCGGCGTCAACTTCGAATCTGCTCAATGGACGCCGGACCAAGAAGTCCCCCAACCGACCTAGCCCCGGCATTAATGGGGTGGTGGAACGTATTGAATCTGCTGAATGGCGGACTGCGCTTCGGCTTGCGCGGCCGGATTGTTCAAATGAATGAGCAATTCGCGAGCCTGCGCCAATTCAGGATCGATTTGAAGCGCTAATTGAGCAAAGTGTTTGCTCTTATCCCATTGACCGAGGTGCATGGCCATCTGGGCGACTCGGAGGTAAGCCGGGCCATCGCCGTAGAGGCCGCGGAATAGGTTCCAACTTTCCTCGAAGCGTCCGACGCGCGCCAAGGCCCAAGCATATTGCGAGGTATAATTCGTGTTCTTGCCGTCCAGTTGACACGCCTTTTGCATGCATTCCAAAGACTCATTCCACTGTTTCTGCTTGGCCAGACACAGCCCGTATTCGAACCAAATAGAAGCGTCCTTGGGGTATTCCTTGAGCACGCGTTGATAGTGCTCATTGGCCTGGTCAAAACGCTTTTCATACTGGGCTAGCTTGGCCAATCCAAGATAAGCGCGCATATCCTTGGCGTCGAGCTTGAGGGCCTGATGATATAGCTGCTTGGCGTTTTCGTAACAGCGGCTGGACTGATCGAGGAATTGCTGCCGTTGTTCGTCGGAGGCCGCCTTGTGGGCGTGATTGCGGGCGTTGTCGCCAGCGGTGATCATCCAATCGCCGAACGCGATGCAAGTGCTGGCCTGGGGCGTCTTGGGCTTGCCGGGCAGATCGGGAATGACGGAGGTGGCCGTGTTAGTTGTGCTGGACTGATACTCCGGCCCGAGATTCATATTCGGGGGCACGAGCGTTTGATGCCGGGTGCACCCCAGGGAGAAGGCCAAGCCGCTCAATAACACCATTCCCACCCATTGCCGGCGCATCCTTGCCCCCATGGCCGTTTGGCCTATTGCATGGCTGATCGACTGGTCTCGTGGATCGTGGTAGGGCGCTGCGCTTGGACTTGAGTAACCTCATCGCTGCCGCGCGATCCCACGGTCCAGCCGTGGCCTGGCGCGACTGGTAAATGCGGTCCACACCGTTTGTGGAAGGAGTAATGCGTTTCACCAAGGTTCGCCGCCGGGCTGGCTTCCCCCATTGCCCCAGTCCACCGAGCTTTATTGAAATTCGGCGATGAACTGTCCAGCGGCTTCCGCAACGAGTTGCGGCGTCAGGCGCACAGGCTGTTTTCTATATCGGCAAATCGCCTGCACAATCTCCAATAAATCTCGACAATCGCTGGCACGCGGCGACCGACCCCGGTCGTAATACCGGTCATAGAGGTAATCGATGGCCTCGGGACTGGAGTTCATGCCCAGCCGCTTGCAGTTCATCTCAAAGATTTTGGTATAGACTTCCCGGGCGGGAGCGTTGATGGCCACTTTGTGGCGAATACGCCGCAAGAAGGCGTCATCGACCAGGTCCTTGGGATCCAAATTCGTGGAGAAGATGATGAGCTGTTCAAAGGGGACTTCGATCTTCTTGCCTGTGGCCAGGGTCAGGTAATCGTGGCGGTTTTCCAGGGGCAGAATCCAACGATTGAGCAACTCCTTGGGGCTGACCAATTGCCGGCCGAAATCGTCGATGAGGAAGACGCCGCCATTGGCTTTGACGTGCAGCGGCGCCTGGTAGAAGTTGGCGTCGGTATTGTAGCGCAAGTCGAGCATGTCCAGGTTCAATTCACCACCCGTGATCACGACCGGCCGGCGAATGCGGACCCAGCGCGCATCAACCGTGTTGGTGTTGAGCAGGCGGCGAATCGTGGCCTCGTTGTCGTCGATTCGCTCATTGGCCGGGTCATCGGCGAGTTGGTGAATGGTGGGATCGTAGACGGTGACGATGCCGCCGTCGGCATGGAAGGAATAGGGGACGTAGATCGACCCGCCGCTGCGGTTCATGAAGTCGCCGATGGCCGTGGCCATGGCCGTTTTGCCGTTGCCGGGCGGGCCATAGATGAAGATGGACTTGCCGCTGACGACGGCGGGACCAATGGCCATGAACAGGTCGTCGGGCACAACCAAGTGAGTGAAACTGATGCGCAGAGTTTCCGGGGTGCAATGGATGCCCGTGACCGCCTGGCGGTAGGCCTGCTCGACGTAATCTTCGAGCGGCACCGGCGCGGGGCCGATGTAACTGCACATTTTGAACGCTGCCTGGGCGCGCGTGCGGCCCAAATCTGTGAGCGTGAACCGATAGGAGACCTGGCCGATCAAGTCGCCGCCCGTCACTTCGATGCACTTTTCGGCCTTCAGAAATTCAAGCGAATCTTGCAGAACGCGGAAGGGTAAGCACAACAGTTTGCACAGGTCGATTCCCAGCATGGTGCCGCGAATAAGCAGCGACCGCAACAACATGTCATTGAGAAAGCTGAGAGTGAGGCCCGCCTCTTTCAGGGTTTCCGGCGTGGATGGCGCCTCCGGCATGTCGGAGGTATCCCAATCCATCATGGCGTTTTTGTTAGCGAGTGCGGCCAGGGAAACGGCGTTGCGGGAATTGAATTGTGACATGACATCGGCCCATCTAAAGTTGCTGCTGCGGGTATCGTCAAAAGGCCCAGGACTAGGCGCGTTGAAGGATCACTGCTCGGATCATTCTTCCGCGATTAGGATTATCGCTTCCGCTGACTGGCACTCCAAAGGATAAAAAGCGCAATCACCATTCCCGCCAATCCAAATTGGACGACGCGGGTGCGATTCGAAGCTTGTTGAGAGAACCACTGTTTGGTGTCATCCCACCAATCCCAAAAGCCTCCATAAAGACTCATGGCGGCTACAGGGTTCATCGTCGCCGACGAGGAAGAGGACCGATGAGAAGCGATGAGTTCGGCGGCTGGCCAGCGTGGCGGCGCTAGTAATAGCAAGCCAAGGACCAGCCAACCAAACCATAACTGCTTTATCTTCATGTGGAACTCCCCATTAACATCCTACCTCACCATCATAACATATTTTGAAAAAAACACAGCCCCGCGCGAAATTTCCGCACGGGGCATAGGAATATTTTGATTGACGTAAAAGTCCTTGGCTTTTAGCGAGGCGCTCCACCACCACCGCCGCCTTGTCCGCCACCGCCCTGTTCGCCGCCGCCACCGCCGCCCGCGGCAACACCTCCAGGCCCTTGAAGCTGCATGTTGCCGGTCGCGGAACTGTGCATGTCGCTAATGGCGGAGCGAGCTTCTTCAGAGAAGATGCCGATCTTGCTCGGGTCATGCACGGCGATCGTGAAGCCCACGTCGGGACGAATGGCCTTGAGGAACTCGGCCACTGCGGCAACCCGCTTTTCGTTGAGTTCCTTTCGCTTAGCGCCGATTTCTTCCAGATTGCGATTCCCCAGCACAGATTCATCATTGGTCGCTTGCACATAGATGCGCGTGTCCGGTTGGGGACGGCGGCGCGCCAGGCGAATCAGCAGCGATTTCCCGCCAGGCAGCAATTCATCGCTGCCTTCACGGAAGTGGTAATTGTAAACGGTTTGTTCCAAGGCCGTGCCATTCTCGGCCATGGTGGTTTGCGGCACAATGACCGTTTCCCGGGCCATGCAGTTGTATCGATCCGGATAGCAGGGATCGACGATGTCGCTGTAGGTTCCCACGCAACCGGTTAAGGAGACCATCCCGGTCGCCAACACGCCCGCCAGGATGGCATTCTTGGACTTGAGGGTCATGATCACCAATCCTCCTTGATTGTCTCCCACTGACCGCCGGGCAAACCTCATGTTTGCCCCAACTGGCGGAGTGTGCTTGAGTTCACATGGCACCGCGTCCGTCGGAGCGTCGCGGACTATATCGGGCTGATCTCCTGATCAACCGCTTACATGGGCGTCCCCAAGAGCTGTTCCTGGATTTGGATCGCCGCGGGTCCCGCTAACACGATGAAAATACCCGGGAAGATGAACAACACGAGCGGGAAAATCAGTTTGACCGCCGTCTTGGCTGCTTTTTCTTCGGCAATTTGGCGGCGCCGAGTTCGCAAAGAATCGGATTGCACGCGCAACGCCTGAGCCACGCTTGACCCAAAACGGTCGGCCTGAATTAACACGGCTGCCAAGCTTCTCATGTCATCCACGCCGGTGCGAACCCCCAAGTCATGCAATACATCCCGTTTGGGACGCCCCATCTGAAGCTGGAAGTTCGCTATATTTATTTCTTCGGTAATTACGGGGTGATGGTCCTTCATTTCTTCGCAAACTTTCCGCATGGCGGCGTCCAAACCTAGCCCAGATTCGACGCAAACCACCATCAGATCAAGAACATCGGGCAAAGCCAAAAAAATCGCTTCTTTTCGCTTGGAGATGATGTAACTGAGAATCCATTCCGGGGCGAACAACCCCAAAGCCAGGGTTACGGACAGGATGATTCCAGCTCCCCCTTGGAAAAGGTCCATGACGTTCCCCGTCCAATAGACCGGGATCAGGGAGGCCAGCACGGCAAAGCCCAGCAACATCGAGGCAAAACGAATGCCCAAATAGACCTGGACAGCCTTTTCCGAGCGGAACCCTCCATTGGCGAGTCTTTGGCGAAGCTGGGAAACTTCAAATTCCGATTTTGGTTGCAGAGGTTTGGCCAGACCTGAAAAGCGGTCGATGATGTCCTTCATCTTGTGGTCCAATCCACCAGACGAAGGCGGTTCGATATCCATCATTGAAACGGGCCGATTCAAGCGGGCCAACCGTTCTTCCGCCTGAGTATTCCGCTTCGAGAAGAGGGTCAGGACCAAAAAGAGCAGCCCGAGGGGCAAGACAAAGGCCACCACCACGGGTAACAGGTCACTAAATAGCGATGTATCCATGAGCAAGGCTCCTCAACTTGATCTACTTTGATGTGTTTCCTTGGGCCTGCGAGCTGACGTTTTTCCTTCCATGGGATTGGGCCGACGACGACCCATTCGATGTTGCCTGGTGGTTACACCTTGATGTTCACGATACGGCGAATGACGTAGGCTCCCATGAGCTGCATGATGAGACCGTACACGCACCACCGCTGGCCCGTTTCCGTGGTCCAGAGCACCTTGACGTAGTCGTAATTGATGTGCATGACCGCGAGCAACATCACGAAGGGCAATGCGATCAAAACGTTGCCGCTCAAACGACCTTCGCCGGTAAGGGCTTGGACCATGCCGAGAATCTTGAACCGTTCGCGGATGACGTAGCCGATCTTGTCGAGAATTTCCGACAAGTCGCCGCCGGTTTGACGCTGAATGAGCACGCTGGTGACGAAGAATTTCAGATCGAGGTTGGGCACGCGTTCGCACATGGCCTTAAGGGCGTCTTCAACGGTAACGCCCAAGTTTTGCTCTTCATAAGCGCGGCCAAATTCCGTGGCGATGGGCGGCGGCATTTCCTCGGTAATGATGTGCAAGCCTGCCTGGAAGCTTTGACCGGCGCGCAAGGCGCGGGCCAGCAATTCCATCGCGTCGGGCATTTGCGCCTGGAATTTATCCAGCCGCTTCTTGCGCATGTAAAACACCCACCACCAGGGAGCGATGCCGAAGATCAAGCCCGGGATCAAGGCCACGGCCACGGGCGCGCCCACGGCGTAGCTGGCGATAGAAGCCACGAGGAACAGCAAGGCGGACAAGCCCATCACGGCGCTCGGCCGGATGTTCACCTCCGCTTGCTCGAAGATGCGGTCCAGCGAGGGAATGTTCGGGGCGATCTGCTCCACCAGCGACTTCTTGTTGAGCTCCATCGCATCTTTCCAGATTTCGATGGATTGGCTGGAGGAGGTATTCTTGCTGCTTTTGCGCGCGAAGATCTCGAGCCGGCTCTCGGCGCTGCTTACCCTGCCCTTGGCGATGAAGCCCACGGCCAAGACCAACGCCACGGCCGAGGCAAAGGCAAGGAAGGGAATCAAAATCAACGGGTCGGTCAATGTTTGGAGATTGAGCATGATGGCTCCCCTGGGGTCCGAGGCGGATCGCGTGGCCGACGCTGGCCGGTCCTGGTTCCCGCAGCCGCGGCGTCGCGCCTCTTCGTGGTGTTTTAATCGCGAAGTAGAATGCGCTCCTGGAACAAATTCGATGGCAACTTAATTCCCGCAGCTTCCAGCTTGGGCAAGAACGTGGGTCGAACGCCGCTGCATTCGAACTGGCCGAAGGCGCGGCCGTTTTGATCAATGCCCATTTGCTTGAAGCGGAAGACTTCCTGCATGACGATGATTTCCTGTTCCATGCCAACGATTTCCGACACACTGGTGATTTTGCGCGGCCCTCCCTGGAGGCGATTGGTTTGAATGATCAAGTCCACCGCCGAGGAGATTTGCTGCCGCATGGCTTTCACCGGCATTTCGAACCCCGCCATCATGACCATGGTTTCCAAGCGGGCCAAGGCGTCGCGGGGGCTATTGGCGTGCAGCGTGGTCATCGAGCCTTCGTGGCCGGTGTTCATGGCCTGGAGCATGTCGAGCGCTTCGCCGCCGCGGCATTCGCCGATGATGATGCGTTCGGGCCGCATGCGCAAGGCGTTGCGCACCAGGTCGCGGCAGGTGATTTGCCCTTTGCCCTCGATGTTGGGCGGCCGCGTTTCGAGCCGGACCACGTGCTCCTGCTGTAGCTGCAGTTCCGCGGCGTCCTCGATGGTGATGATGCGCTCGTGGCCGGGGATGAAGCTGGAGAGGGTGTTGAGCAGAGTCGTCTTACCGCTGCCGGTGCCGCCGCTGATGATGATGTTGAGCCGAGCCTTGATGGCGGCTTCCATGAGGATTGCCATTTCCTTGGTGAAGGCGTTGAAGTTGAGCAAATCCTCGAGTTTGAGGGGGACCGAGCCAAAGCGGCGAATGGACATCGCTGGGCCGTCCAGGGCCAAGGGGGGAATGATGACGTTCACGCGCGAGCCGTCGGGCAAACGGGCGTCGGCCATGGGCGTGGTTTCGTCGACGCGCCGGCCCACCTTCGAGACGATGCGGTCGATGATTTGCAACAGGTGTTGATTGTCGCGGAACTTGACGTCGGTCTTCTCGGTCTTGCCGCGGCGCTCAACGTAGATGCGATGCGGGCCGTTGATCATGATATCGCTGATGGTCGGGTCCTTGAGCAGAATTTCGAGCGGCCCGAAGCCGAAGGTTTCATCGAGCACTTCGTCGATGAGGCGCTCGCGCTCCATGCGGTTAAGTAAGGGATTTTCCGTGTCGCACAAGCGTTCAACGACCAGGCGGATTTCGCGGCGCAGCACATCGCCTTGCAAATCGCTGACTTTGGACAGATCGAGTTTCTCGACCAGCTTGCCGTGAATGATGCGTTTGAGGTCGTCAAAACTTTTATTCGCGGTGCCGGCGGCCAAGGAGGTGCCGCTGGTGTTGATGCTGCGGGAGGGCAAGTTGGGAAGGCCTCCCGAAGTCCGCCCGGGGGGCAGGGAGGGGGAGGAGGTCGACGTCAGACCCGGCAAATGACTGGGAGGCATGCCTCCACGCGATGGAAACTTGGACATGGTCGGCCTTCTTTCGCTAGTGCATCCTCGGTTTCAAGCCTTGAACCGCTCCCCCAAGGAGTCGGCCCCTGGAGCCATTTCCTTAGCTAAACCAACCGGATTTCTTCTTGGTCTTCACATAGACGTTGGAAGGCATCTCTTCCTTCCCGGACAACACGTTCGCCAGTTGTATGAAAGCTTGGCATGCTTTCGACTTCGGGGCAAATTGAATCAATGGTTTTCCGACGTTGCGGGAACTGAGCATCGCCTTGCTGTCGTTGGGAATCACGAAAAAGACCCTGCGGCTAATTGTTTCCTCGGCGCGTTGGATGCTGATGTCCTGGTCGTCCGCGCCGACGCGGTTCATGAGCAGATAAATTTTCTCTGAGAGCCCCTCGACGTTGCCCATGGATTGAAGCAGCCGCACGCAGTTGCGGATGCTGGTGAGTTCCAGTTGGGCGACCAAGAGAATGATGTCGGCCATTTGCAGGGCCGTGAAATCCGTCGGCCGGAAACTCTTGCTCAAATCTACGATAATGTGCGTATGCCCGGTGCGCAGCAAGGCCAGCAACCGCTGCAAATGTTCTTCATGGATCAGGCCGACGTCGTCGAGTTGCATGGGATGGGGCAGCAGATACAGCCCCGATTCATGCCGGCTGAGCGCTCCCTTCAGGAATTTGGGGTCGATCTCCTGAATGTTCATGGCGATGTCGGCCAGCGTGTAGCTGGGAATGATGTCGAGCGTAACGTCGGAATCGCCGAGGGCCAGATCGAGGTCGACATAGACCACCCGGTTTTCCTTGTCCTGGGCCAAGCAGCAGGCCAGGTTCACGCCGATGCTGGTGCAGCCAATGCCGCCCCGCGATCCGGCGATGGCGATGATCTTCGAGGTTGCCAGGCTGGAGACCCGCGGCATCACGGGCGCCGCGGCGTTGATTTCCGTGCCGGGCGGCGAGGGAACCATCGTCCGCACCCGGTCGATGGCGGCTTGCAATTCTTCGAATTGGATCGGCTGGGGCAAAAACTCGCGCGCTCCCGTGCGCAGGGTCTGCAAGATGAACGGACCATCGGAGCGCGAACTCACGGCCAGAATCGCCATGTGCGGGGCGCTGCGCGCCAATTGAGCGATCAGTTGCAAGCCGCGCGTCGGATCAGTATCCAGGCAGATAATCGCGGTGTCAGGCTGATATTGTTCCACCACGTCGCTGAAATATTCGTAGCGATTGGATTCCGCTTCCAGGGATACGCCGTCCATGCCCAGGAGCAAGTTGCGCAGCGGCTCGCGCGTCGCATTGGACGGATCACAGATGGCTAATCGTCGCGCTTCTATCATGATGTCGTACCGGTTGGTTGCGATGAATGTCGTATCGGTATCAGCCCACTCTCTTCGAACACTTTCCCAAACTCCATTTCCCCCTTGAAGCGGCGGTTGCTACCGGCACGCCAACAGACGCGCCCGCGAGTCCGCATGGCGGGAAACGGCGAGAACAACCCCATCCATTATGAACAGGATCATCAGTCTGAGCAACGGCTCTGTCGCAGAATTCTTCCTCCAGAATGGAAAAGCCAAGCCGATCGTAACGACTCGGCTTGGCCCATCCTTGGCAACGATTCGGTCCTTGATTTCCCCGCTTGGGGAAGATTACTTCGGAATTTCCGGCAAAGGCGGCACCACGCTGGTGCTGGAACCTTCGCGTTTCGCGTCGGCCGGGAGCGGCGGCAAACTCGGAGCCGTTGGGGCCGGCGGCGCCGCGGCAGGCACCACGGGAGCCTTGGGCGCTTCAACGATCACCATGGCCTCGCTGCTGGCCGGCATGACCGGCGGCTTGACTTCCGGCTGCCGCACCGGCATGGGTTTTGTTTCCGCCCGGTTCATCGGCATCGGCTTCACATCCTTGACTATGGGCGTCATCATGGGGTCATCCTTGGCCGCGGCTCGGCTCACGCTTTGCTGCGGAGCGGGCATCGGCGCGGGAGCCGTTTGCACAGGAGCGCTGCCGCACGGTGTGCAACTGGTGCAGCCCGTCGTGCAGCCGACTTTGCCGCAACTCGAACCCCAACCATTGCCGTTGCAGCCATCCCCCATCGGCACGCCGTAAGGAGGAGCCAACTTATGAGCAGGCACGTACTTGTTATTCGGGAACAGTTCACGAGGCCCGCGCGGTGCTTCCATGATGCCTTCGAGGAACAGTTCAAAGTCCGTGGCCTTGCGGGTTTCCTGGCCGGGCAACATGCATGGCTTCTGATGGCTATCCAAGGCATCCACCAAAGACACCGTGACCATCACGACGAGCTCGGTTTCGATCTCGCGCAGTTCCACGGATCGGAATGCAGCGCCGACGAAGGGCAATTCGCCAAGGACTGGCAATTTGCTGGTCGTGCCGTTGAGTTCCGTCTGCAGCAAGCCGCCGAGGATGAAGCTCTGCTTGTTTTCCATCTCGATGGTGCTCTGCACCTGGCTGATGACGAAGGAGGGGGCCGTGAAGAAGGCTTGCGTCACGGTGCCCGCAACCTGGCTCACTTCGGCTTGCACTTGCAAGCGGATGCGGCCATCGCCCAGCACGACGGGCAGGAAGCTGACGCGGGTGCCGAAGGGGCGGAATTGAATCGCGCCGCCGCCGCCGCCCACGCCGCCTTGACCGCCCTGAGCGCCGCCGCCAGCGACCACGGCAGGCACTTCACCACCGACCAGGAAGGCCGCTTCGCGGCCGGACATGGTCGTGATCGAGGGCTGGGCCAAGATTTTGCCCACGCCTTCTTGCTTCAAGGCTTGCAGGAAGCCGACAAACGCGGAATTCGGTTCCGTCAGCACGAATTGAATCACGCTGCTCGGATTGGTGGCCAGAACGCCAGGCGGACGCAGGATGCCTTCTTGCAGCGAGAGCGGCGTTCCACCAATGGAGCTAAGCAACGCTTTTTCTTGATCAAGGCGGAAGAAGCTGAAGCCCATGTTGCGGAAATCAGTGCGTTGCACGCGAGCCACGCAGACTTCCAGCTTCACTTGCTGCACGCCCGAAACCCGCATAGCATTGGTGATCAGATTTGGGTTATTGCCGGGCACGAAGCCGCGAAGATAGGTCAGGATGGGCTGAACGTCTTCGGGAGATTCCAACCAGCCGCCGACGATCAGGGAGCCTTGTTGGCCGCCTGGAATCAACGTTAAATTGGCGGTGGGGAAGTTCTTGGCCAGCAAGGAGCGGATATAGTTCAAGTCGGGGTCGACGCGGATGAGCTTGATTTCGCTTTGCCCATCCGTGGTGACCAGGGTGACCTGGGTCACGCCGACGGTCTTGCCCGTGGCTTTCCACAGGCTGGCATCGTCCGGTTGGACTTTGACGATGTCCCCGATGACGCCCTCGCGCGAGACGAGGATTTCCTTAAGAGGCAATCCCGTGCTGTGGCGCAGGGTGATCGTTTCGTTGATTTGGCACGAGATATCAGCCCGCAAGGCCTGTCCCGTGGCGCCGCCCGTATCGGTGGCTTGCGGCGGCCCCCCCGCCATGTCCGGCGGCTGCGTCCAGGCGACAGGGCAAGACAAAAGCGCGGTCACGAGACCGGCGCCCATCAGCCGGTGCTTGCCTTTCATCCATGTCCTGAGAGCGTGCATCCTTTCACCTCTTCTTCAAATGACGGTCCGACGGGTTGGTCCCGGGGTGCTGCCGTAACCGCACGAGTCGTCTGTTCCATCGCGGCGGCATCGACCATGATGCGCCGCGATTTTGAACAACCCGTTTCCCCCAAAGTGCGCGGACACGCGGCTTTTGTTTACGAAGATCCACCCAAACTTAAGCCATCGACGAACACTCGAACCTCGACGACAGAGCGAGACGACAGCGATCCGCTCGCTCTGTCTTTTCCTTGCGCGGGCCTGGACGTTAGTGCGATGAACCCGCGGGTTCCTCGCTCTTTTCTGGCTTCTTTTCTTCCTTCTTGATCTCAGTCTTGATCGTCTTCACCGTGGGGCCGTCGCCAACGATGCGCGTCGTGATCCACTTCGGTTCATTGTCGATTTCCACGACGGCGGGCTTCGTTTCCACCGGTGTCACTTCCGGCTTGGTTTCCACGGGCGTGGGAACCGATGGTTGAACCACCGGAGCCGGAGGCGGTGCTTGTACCGGAGGGTCGGTGATGGCGACTTCCTTGGGTTGATCGCTTTCGCCCGCGCCCGTCTTTTCATCGCCCAGCACGAATTCCTTATAGTCGTAGATTTTGTCATCGCCGGGATTCCGCAGAACCACGTGGAAGATCTGACCGCGCGTCCGATAAGCGGTCATGGCCGGGGCATCTTCGTTCTTCATGCGCAGCGTCAGCGTATTGGCTGGCTTGGGTTGTCCATCCGGTGAAGGAGCTGAATCCGTGTTGACGCCCAGGACTTCAATGTTTTGGAACACGACCTTGAAGCGCACTTTTTGATCCGCCCCGGTGGTGGGAATTTGCGTGATGATATCCACGCGCGAGCCGATCTCGATGTGGCCGCTGCCCGCCATGGCCGCGTCAACGGGCACGGTCACGGCCCGTTCCCCTTCCTTCAATCGCGAAATGATGCTCGATTCCCTGTACTTCACCAGATCGCTCTTGTAGATGGGCATTTCCTTGGACAAGGTGAAATCCTTGTTGCGCATGTCCTTGACTTCGTCAAAGGTGGTGACGACGTCGTTAACATCGCGCAGACTCGATTCCTTGACTTCCTTTTCGTGGAACAATTCCTGGATGTTCAGCCGAGTTAGACCCTTGATGTCTTCCTTGGGCACCAGGACCTTCTTCATGACGACGTTTTTATCCGCACCGCCGCCCGCGTATTTCCATGCGAGATAAGCCGCCCCCAACCCGCAGGCAAGAGCGATGACCATTAACGTTAACGTCCGCGATTGCATGGTTTGTCCTCCACTAAGAGATGTGATTCAGGGTGTATCCGGGGGCGATCGCTGAAGACTTCATGATTCAATTCCGCAAGCAAGCCTCACGCGGCTTGCACTGGTTCAAGACACACAAACGACTCAGTGTAACCTGATCCGATCCATTACGACTACCATCCCTTGCCGCTTATTTCGACTAAATAGTGCTGCCTACTTCAACTTTTGCGCCTATGAGGAATATTTGCTTTGTATGTGATTTTCCAATCTTGCCGCAAATGAGCGAACCTGGTGCTTTCAGGAAGCTTGGAGAATCTGCCTAACAGCCCTCCCCGCCATCCAATCCGTTCCAGATTACCATAGCTTGGGCCACATCTGCAAATGATCGAGCACAATGTAACCGATAAAGCCCAGGCACAGCGGCACGCCATAGGGCAGCAAGTGCATTCTGGGCTTGCGCTCCGCGGCGCGGTCCGCGATCTGCCCGACGGACTTGCCCGACACGAGATCGCCGACGATGTCCTTGACATTTTGGCGATTTTGTCGGAAGTCGCCCCGCCACCAGATCATGATGGCGGAGATCACGCCGCCAATGAGCACGGCAAAAATCCATCCCCAGAACACGATCATGAGGCCATGGCTATAGCCGAAGATCGGCGCCACCCAAGCGCCGAATCCCATCTGCATCTTCACGTCCCCTGCCCCCATGCCGCCGATGGCGTACATGAAGATCAGCAGTAGGAAGCCCAGCACCGTGAGCTTGAAGGAATACCACAAGCCAAGCAATCCCTCGGCCAATGGAGTTTGGCTCAGCGTGAATTCCGGACCGAACGGCCAAAGGTACATTTCTATCGGCGGTCCATCGCTCGGCGCCACCACGAAGGCCCGGCCAAACGCATACGCCCACCCCGCAAGGATCATGGGATAGGTGATCCGGTTGGGCACGCGCAATTGCGTGAGATCAATCCACGCCTCGATGATCAGCACCACGCACAAGAAGATCAACGTCGCCGACTGATCGGCGGCAAGCGAACCTATGAAAGCCAACGGCATAAGTTGACACCTGAAAATTGGGCTTAAGTTGAATGAATCAATGATAGTTCAAGTTAAAGAGAATCGCAAACCTAAAAAAAAACGGCCACTTGGAATCTCCAAATGGCCGCAGTTCGTTTTTAAGGGTCAGAGAAATGGGACAGGCCGTCGGCGTTACTTGCCGCAGCCGCCCGCGCAGCACTTCTTGGCCTTGGCCGGCGCTTTGGCCGGAGCCTGGGCGGCCTTCGCCGCGCAGCAGCCCGCGCCGTCGCAAACGCAGCAGCATTCTGCACATCCGCAAACGCCATCGAAGCAGCAGAAGCAGCCAGCTTCGCAACAAGCACAGCAGCTATCCGCGGCCAAGGTCGGCTTCACCGTTTCTTTTTTGTCAGCTGAAGCCGCGGCATCGCAGCATTGGGCGTCGCAGCAGCAACAGTTGGCGCAGCCGCATTGACCATCCACGCAGCAGAAACAGCCAGGTTCACAGCAAGCACAGCAGCCGGCCGGCTGGGTTGCGGTTTTCTCGCCCTCGGTGACCGAGGTCAAGCCGATCAAGCCCACGGCCATCATTAAGCCAACGAAAACTTTCGCCATCATGGATTTTCTCCTTCATTTTTTAACGTGACAAAAGGTCAGGGAAAGGTCCAAGCAACGGATCGTGATGTTCCGCTCCAAGGACGGAGGTTCGTTCATGACCATGATCATGGTCAGGAATGTGAAATAGCGTAAGCCGAAGCGATTAACAGCGGAAGAATTGCAGGATGAGATAGAGCGGCGGTGGTCGTCCGTTCCAACTATTTTCTTGCCAGTGGGCTAAGACGGGCGTAATGCACAATGAATCAAAGGTCAAAATTTCGACCAGCGGCCCATCGATGACCATTTTAAACGGCTGCGCATTGGACGGGGTCGTCACGGGACGAGGCGCACAACACTGGCATGGTTCGGGAGATTTAGGTGGAGCGGGCTGACCAGGCTCCTCTTGCGATGGGCAGCAGGGGCACGTCGTCGAAGTTGCTTCATCAGCAAGAGGTTCGCAGCAAGATGCTGACTTTTCGCAACGGAGGTTGCAGGAGGAAGAAGTTCCGCAGCAAGTAAACCATGTGCAGCACCATCCCCCTGGCAGCAAAAGCAGGCTGCCCGCTATGAGTATCAAGGCATGGATGGATCGCATGAACATCGTCACGTTCTCATGGTAACACGTCTACCTCATCTTATTCAATATCGGTTCTCCGATCAACTGAACTGGAGTGAATCGGTCCCATGTGCGGGGAAAGGTCTGTCTATTCACCCTAGACGATTTTAGCCTGGTGTTTTTGCAAGGCTTGCCGCCAGTCGGGGCCGCGATGCTTTTGCAAGAGTTCCAAGGCTGGTTGATGCATCTTGCCGTTGGTGGCCAGGACGTCGGGCCGGTAAATCGTGGGCTGACCATCCCAATCCGAGAAGGTCCCCCCCGCTTCCTCGACGATGGGAACCAAGGCCGCCACATCCCAGGGACTAACGCCATATTCCAACATGACTTCGCCCGATCCCTGGGCGACGAGCATGAAGCCGTAGAAATCTCCATACCCCCGCGTTCGCTGCGCCTGGTTGAGAACCGCCAGGAACCCCTCGCGCGCGGAATCGACCATGAACAGCGTCAGATTGGAGAAGAAGACCTGGCTCTCGGGCCAGCGTTCCACCGAGGAGACGGACAGCTTGCGATGGTCGCGGTAAGCGCCGTCGCCGCGCAAGGCCCGATAGGTGATGTTGAGGGGAGGAATGTAGCAGATGCCGGCGATCGGCTCGCCGCGGTAGAGCAGTCCCACGAGCGTGCCCCAGAACGGAATCCCGCGGACGAAACTCCTCGTGCCATCGACGGGATCGACGATCCAGGTGTAATCGGATCGGCCCTCGGTCGTGCCGAATTCCTCGCCGATGAAGCCATCTTCCGGGAAGCGGTTGAGCAGCTTGGTTTTGAGCACTTGTTCCGCTTCGCGATCCGCGACAGTCACCGGGCTTTCGTTTGCCTTCCATTCCACGGTGAGCGGGCGATCAAAAAACTCCAAGGCCTTGCGGCCGGCTTCATGGGCGGCATCCAGCCCCCGCATATATCGGTCTTTCCATTCGGCGTTCATGGCCTGTCCGCCCTTGTTTTTTGGATTGAATTGCATCGGAAGGAAGATGGTTTTTCGGACCCCGGAAGCTGAGTTCCCGCTCCGGTCCAAGGGTTATTCGTAATGGCCCACCACGCCATCGAACAAGAACTTGATGCCCACTTCATACCAACCGCTGTCCTGGCACGGCGAGGTGCGCACGACGCAAGCCGGCACAGGAGTGCTGACCTGGGATTGCAGTCCCATAAGGTGGATCACCATCTGCGGCGTGGGCAGTTCGATCGGCGAGTAAAAGCTCATGCCGCCCACGGAAATGTCCTTGCCCTGGCATTGGATCAGTTCACCCATCTCGCCTCGAGGGTAGACGGGCTGAATGGCGAAAGGCAGGCTGTAGTCGTAGCGTTCGTTGTTGTGCCGCTCCTGAGTGGCTTGTAAATAGGTGCGCACTTGTTCAATGATTTTCGGCCCCAGGTTCTTGAGCAGTTCCGCCCCTTCTTCCGGTTCGCAGTTGATCGGCGTGATCTGCACCGTGACTTCCGTGAGCATGGCGGCCTTGGAGGTGGGATGGAGCAGACGCAAGCTGACTTCCAAGCCGGGCTGGACGCCGCGAACGGTTTGCCAGAAGCTGCGCGGCTTGTTGATCTTGAAGACGTAAAATTGATCATCCCCTCGGACCAGTTGGGCGCCGCAGGATTGCCGAAAACCTTCCAATTTGGCCTGCGCCAACCCCGCGGGAAGCATGGCGCCGCAGCGGTGGATGATCGTTTCCCCAGCCCGGTGGATGTAGCGCATGCCTCCGTGCGTTTCGATGGGCCAATGGGCCGCCAGCGACTGCACCAGGTCGTTCACCACGCGAATCGCGGCTTGCGTGTCGGTTTCGCCTTCCTGGGGCAGATCAAACCAGGTAGCGCTGGAAACCTCCATCTGCGAGAGGGACATGCGCGTCCGGCGCTGATCCTCCATCGCGGCGTCTTGCATTTCGAGCAGCTCGACGAATTCGAGGCAGCTTTGGAACCGCTGTTCGGGGTCGGGATGCAGAGCTTGCATGATAATCGGCCGATCCGGCGCGGGCAAGGGGTCCAATTCGGGCTGGATCACCTTGGCGGGGCCGCGGTTGCCGCGGGTCATGCCGCCGGGTCGAACCGAGAGATACTTCTTGAACGGGTGGACGCCCGTCAGTAGCTCCTGATAGATCACCGCCAGACTGTACTGATCGGTGCTGCGCGCGATCTGGTTCTCCGCCAGTTCCGGCGCGGCGTAGCGCTGATTGAGGGGAGCGACCGGCTGCCCCGCCTGAAACCAGAGCAAATGGGCCAGGCCAAAATCGGCCAAGCGCAGCGCATCGTTCTCCGGCAGCATCATGGTCCGCGGATTGAGCGCCAAGTGCAGCAATTCGAGCCGTTCGCGCAGATCGTCCAGAGTCTCCGCTGCTTCCTTGATGTAGTTGATCAACTCGTGCCGCGGAATGCCTTGCAAGCGTTGGGAGCGATAGGACTGGAAACGATCCCACAGGGTTTCCTCGACCACTTCGTAAATCAACGCCAAGCGGCCAGGCCCTTTGTAGGACACTTCATGGGGCATGATGCCTTGATGCCGGATGGAACCGAGCATGGCCACGGCGCGGGCTTCCTCTTTCGTGTCCTGCCCTTCGAACCCGGTGACGATCTTGGCCAACTTCTTCTTCTGGTCGGGTGCTTTGACCTTCCATAATTCGCCCAAGGGGCTGCGGCCGACCAGGTCCAGGTATTGATAGCCGGGCAGCACTTCTTCCTCGCCGAGCAGCGACGAGGGAGGATTCAAAGCGGTGTTGCGCGGGACGTCCTGGAACCGCTCAGTCGTGCGGTGCAGTTGACCCGACACTGGCGTCGTGATCGCGCCGCTGGGCTTGGTTTCCTCGGACAGGAGATTGATCTCGCCCTTGGTTTCCATGCCGGGGACGCGGATGATCGACATGCTGCGGGTCATGCTGCCCTTCGCGGCCGACGGGCTGACTTCGCCAGTGATGAGCGCTTGCACAAAGGCCAGGCATGAGGGAAACCGCTTGGTTGGTTCTTTGCTCAAGGCCCGGCCAATGATCGGCGCATCCTTGACGGGCAAGGCCTCCAAGGCAGGATCGGCCATGACGTGCTGCATGGCCAGCGAGCGGCTGTTTTTACCCACGAAGGGCAGCGTGCCGGTGAGCAATTCCTGATAGACGATGGCCAGGCTGTATTGATCGCTAAAGGCGCTGGGCTTGCCATGAAGCACTTCCGGGGCCACGTACAGGGGCGTGATCCCGATCGGCTCGATGACGCCATCGGCTTCCGAGGTGGACAATTGGCCCAGGTCGCCCACGAGGCCAAAATCGGCCACTTTCACGTGATTGGCCACCAGGAACAAGTTCCCGGGCTTGATGTCCAGGTGCTGTAAATTGTACTGCCCGTTCATCAGATCGAGGGCTTCGGCAGCCTCGCTGATGTAGCCGATCAATTCATCCCGGGGAATGCCCGCGTAGCCCGCTCGGCGATAGGCTTCGAACAAATCGAAAAGGGTCTGATCGGCCAGTTCCATGACGATCAGCAGTTCGTGTTCCACCTCCTCGATGCGATCCATGGACAGCAAAAAGGGATGGCGAATGCCGACGATTTTCTTGAGAGCGTTGTATTCCTGGGCCGCCTGCACGCCGGTCGTGGCGCTGCTAACGCTGCCTTTGATGAACTTGATGGCTTTGAGGATGCCGCCGGGCGCTTCGCACTTCCAGACTTCGCCAAACCCGCCTCGGCCCAACGGCTCCAGCAAGCGATAGCCAGGCAAGGGGGAGGCTCCCGGTTCCCGAACCGTGGAAGCGGCCCCGTCTTGGGGTGACGATTGACCGGATGGACCTCGACTCATGCGTGGAGTCTCGCAGCCTTGTCCGAGAAAGGTTAAACCATCAGCCTAAGTGATTTTCCAATGGGAGTCCAGTTGAAACTAAGGCCACGGAGCCTTGACCGTCATTTGTGGACGGAGCGAAAGGTCCCCACGCTCGAAGTGAACAACTTGTGCCGCCTTTGATCCACTTGCTTGGGGGATTCGCGCCGCCGGCTTTGCAGGTCCAAGAGGTTGGCTTGGCAGTAGGGACAATGAATCATCTCTAAATGAAACTGCATGTAATCCGCCAAATCCTCGTCCAAGACGCCCAATAGGTAACTGCCCCATTGATCCCGCGTCGGGCAACTGAGCCGAGCACGCCGCCAGATGGCTCCCAAACTATGTTCGCCTCGATCCCGCTCTTGCAAAAGACGCTTTAAAATCTGTTGCAAGGACGGCGAATCGCGCAGCGCCTGTTCCACGCGAGCCAAATCGGTTTCACTAAGGGCTTCATCCAAGTAACTTTGCAAATCTTCCTGGGTAACGTTGTTCATTGCCATGTTCATTCGCTTCATCTAAGGCCATAGGACTCGAGAAAAGTTCAATGCGAACTTTCACGCTCGAAATGGCATTAAAGCCTGATGAAGAAATAGTTTACCACGATGAGTCGAAAAGTGCCACCTCTCAATGAGCCATATTCATGGAGGGCATGAATGCACACTAACCCTGCGGGCCTCGGAGATGGTGAATATCAACCCTTCTTTTTCGGGGTGACTTCTTGCGGTTGGGGTTGAAAAAGCGGCTTGCAATCGATGGCCTTAAGGGGCATCGCGGAACTGGGCGTTTGCCCAAAAGCGACGTGCATGGTCAAGCGAGAGGGTTCGAACACGATCGTTTGCAACGTATGATGGGCCAGATTCGCTTCATGCAATGCCTGGGCGACGTCCTTTAAACCCAATTTGCCATGGCTCCGAAAACCGTCCAATTTGGACAAGCGTTCGAGGGTGTCGTAGATGTTGTTTTGCTGCGGCAAGGCCAGTTCCCGCGAGAGAAAATGGTTCGTCGCGGTGCAGATGCCCGCTTGGGCCGGTCGAAAGACCACGTGCTTCGTCGTGACCTCCAGCACGCCCACTTGCTCTCGATCCGCAATGGAGAGGTTGTAGCACGTCGTCCGCGGCTGCTTGGATAAAAACGCGATCGCTTCCGACACCGATGAACACTCCTCGAGCATCTGCCGCAGGCAAATGGCATAAGGAATCCCCTTGGCGTCAAAAGTCGGCGAACGGTCGCCGCCGCTGTACACTTCGTTGATGGCCAGGCACAAGCCCTTTTCATTCATCCCGGTCAGACAACCCACCATGCCGGGAAAGCCCACGGAAACGTGAGCCAGCTTGCCGCCGGGTCGGTACACGGTCACGAGGCTGTAATGATGCAGATAACCCATGGAGGGAAAATCCAGATTGCGGCCAAACAGCACCTGGCCCGTTTGGCTTCGATCTGGCTCCACAAGAATGGCCGAACAGGCGAACATTTTCTTGATGTCGAAGAACGTGTTGCCGGCGATGAGGAGATCATGATCGACTCCCGAGGCCTCGGCCAGAGCCTGCATTTCCTTGCGATACGCTTCGGGGATTTGCGGGAGCATGCGTTTCCCCATGCCGAGCAGCGTGGGCCAACTCCAGTCCATTTTGAACGCACGCAGCAAGTCCTTAGGATAATGGGGCAGGCGTTGGGCATGCCGGAGTGCCAAAGCGCCGATTTGCTGCCCGATCGCTTCGTTTTCACCCGTTACGATCAAGATGGGCAGATCGTTGATCCAACGCAGTTCGCCCTGGCCGTGTTGGCTTTCCGGATACCGAAACGGCTCGCCCGCTCCGGCCCAGCACGTCCAGGCCAGTCCGAGCACGACGGCCAACCCTAACCAGCGGATTGACGTTTTCATAGTTTCTTTTGCCCCGCATTGGCGATACCGCTGACCACATCCCTGTCTTCCATCATCATACGCCGAAGGTCGAAAAAGATAAACGGCTAGTCCCTTCGGCCATTGACTTCATCCCTTCCCAGAGAGTGCAGCTCATTATGAACGAAGGACTTTCCGAGTCAGCCAAATCCCCCATCTTTCCTGAGACCAAGAAACTGAAAAGAGGTCACCGTTTAGCGTCCATTTATGTCCTTTCAATGCGGCATCAAAGATATCGTTGATTTCATGACGATGGCGGGAGATAGTAGACGAATAAGATGAGGGAGCGCTCTCAGTCGCTGAGGTTGCGCCCCGAACAGGAGTCGACCGTGAACAGCTTCACCTCCAAACCACAGAACCCCGACCCGCTTCCGCCCCCTCAATCGGAAGAAGAGGTCGCGGACCGTTTACAGCGTTTGGAGGACGTGGTGGCCATCCTCTGCGACACCAAGCAACTCGAGGAACGGATCGTTCAACAAGTCACGACGCGGATGACGCAAACGGATATCCTGCTGCCACCCGTGGAGAGCTTGCCCAAACGCGCGATCGTCGACCAGGTTGAGGCTCCTCCCTTGATGGAAACTCGAAGTGCGCGGGTGGAGCGGCCCTCCTCTCCTCCGGTGGCCACGCTGGCGGAATTTCAACTCCCGCCGATCGCCCCGAAACCGACGCCCCCCAGCCTGACCTCCAAGTCAGGCCCGGCGATGCGGCTCATCGGCGCCGTGGTGCCCGAAAGCTCGCTCTTGCGCGACATCCTGTGGGACATGAGGATGCTCACCCGTTTGCTGCGTGATCCGGGCTATGTCACCACCTGGACCTTCCGCATTGTGCCCCTTTTGAGCCTCTTTCTCGTTCTGGTTTGGCCCAAACTCAGCCCCTTCATCGGCTGGATGCTCCCGGCCGTTCAGCTTGGCATTTTCAGCATCGTGGTGGATCTTATCCTTCTTTACGTCAGCTACAAAATCGTCGACCGGGAAATCCGCCGTTATTACGAATTTTGTTTGCGCTATCGTTCCTGATCTCTCTCTCGAATAAAATCGCCACTGATGATCCCTCAACTTCCTTTCATCCAAGGATTGAAACGAAGCATGGGGGAGGGCTGTTGCCAGTCAACGATCATCGTCTTCAAACTCACCCCTTTGAGGTGGAACATGGTGCGACTGGGCGTCAACATCGATCACGTGGCCACGCTCCGGCAAGCTCGCCGGGGCACCGAACCGGATCCCATCTGGGCCGCCGTGCTCGCCCAGCTCGGCGGCGCCGACGGCATCACCCTGCATCTCCGGGAAGACCGTCGGCACATTCAAGACAGCGATCTCTTGCGGTTGCGGCCCACCGTTCCCGGACGGCTCAATCTGGAGATGGCAACCGTTCCCGAGATCGTCCGGATCGCTTGTCAGGCCAAGCCTGACGTGGTCACGCTCGTTCCTGAACGAAGGCAGGAAATCACCACCGAGGGCGGTCTCGACGTGGTCAAGCACGTTCACGCCGTAAATCAGGCCGTCGAACAGTTGCATCAAGCTGGCATCGCAGTGTCCCTGTTCATCGACCCCGATCCGCGGCAAATCCGCGAAGCCCATGACCTGAAGGTGGCGGCCGTGGAGTTTCATACCGGTCAGTATGCTGAAGCCCGCTCTCATACCGATCGTCAGGAACGGCTCCGCGAATTGACCACCGCCGCCGAGTTGGCCCATGAGGCCAAGCTGCACGTGCACATGGGCCATGGCTTGAATTACCTAAACGTGCAGGACGTCGCCCGGATTCCACACGTTGAAGAGCTGAACATCGGCCATAGCATCGTTTCCCGCGCCGTTCTTGTGGGTTTGGAACGAGCTGTCCGGGAAATGAAGGACTTGATCCTCTCTGCTATCCGTTAAACTGCATCCTTGGTTGAACACGAGGCAGCCCATGAAGATTGTTTTATTGAATCTCTCTTTGTGCCTATTGTTTCTGATCGCCCCTCAGCAACAGAACAACAGCCACCTTCCCTTTGGCATTCCTTGGATCGATTTGGCATCGCAAACCGAACGACAGGTCATCGTGGATCGCGAACCCGGTCAATACTTGGGCCACCCGACCACGGTCTTGCTGCCCGATCAAAAAACGATCCTCATCGTCTACCCCAAGGGGCACGGCAAGGGATCGATCCTGATGAAACGCAGCACCGACGGCGGCAAAACCTGGTCCGATCGGCTTCCCACCCCGCCGAATTGGACGACGTCGCAAGAGACACCGACGATTTATCCCGTGGTGGACGCCCAAGGCAAATATCGGCTGCTTCTTTTCTCAGGCCTCTACCCCATCCGCATGAGCGTGTCGGAGGATTTAGGAACCACCTGGTCGGCCTTGGAACCGATTGGCCCTTTCGGCGGCATCGTGGCCATGAGTTCGCTGGTGGCATTGAAGACCGGCCAAGGCCATTATCTGGCCCTCTTCCACGACGATGGCCGTTATTTTCAAAGACCCGCCACGCCCACGCGCCCGGTTACGTTCACGCTCTATCAAACCTTATCGACCGACGGCGGACTCACCTGGTCTACCCCGCAAGCGATCCATGCGAGCCAGGAAGTACACCTCTGCGAACCCGGCGCGGTCCGGTCGCCCGATGGCAAGGAGATCGCCGTTCTCCTCCGCGAAAACTCCCGGAAGAAAAATGCCCATGTCATCTTCTCCTCGGATGAAGGGAAAAGTTGGACGCCGCCGCGCGAACTACCCCTGGCCCTGACGGGCGATCGCCACGTCGCTCGCTATGCTCCAGACGGTCGCTTGTTCATCACCTTTCGGGACATGGCCAAGGATTCACCCACGCGGGGGGATTGGATCGCCTGGGTCGGCCGTTATCAGGACCTTCATTCCGGAAAGCCTGGCCAGTATCGCCTACGCCTCATGGACAATCATCATGCCTGGGACTGTGCCTATCCCGGACTGGAGTTGCTGCCCGACGGCACCTTTGTCGCCACGACTTACGGCCATTGGTCCCCAGGCGAGCCGCCCTACATTGTCAGTGTTCGTTTACGATTAAACGAATTGGATGCTTTGATGAAGTAAACCATGAAAACGATGGTTATTGGTAATTCAACTACGATCGTCGGCAAACTATAATGCAATAAAAGGTAATACAGACCGAGGAGGAAAACAAATGTCGACGAACGTTGAACTCACCGACGAGGAATTATCTGAATTAAAAGCTTTCACCAAGGAAGCCAATCCTGAAGCCGCCATTCGCATGGCCATGTTTGAATATTTAAGACTTGCCCGCAGGCTCCAGCTCAAGAAACTTTCGGGTCAAGTGACGATGGAGGACAATTGGAAACAACTCGAGGACAACAAGGTGAACCATCTCAATGTTAGGTCTGACCATGGTGTTGATTGACACATGTATCTGGGTGCAATTTTTTAATCCTCCACAATCAAATGATAAAAGGATTGTAGATAGATTGCTTGATGATGATCATGTCGTCTTGATATGCCCAATCCTCGTTGAAGTTCTCCTTGGCTTTCGCAATCATCATCACGCCGATTGAGTTGTATCTTTGATGAAGGGGCTGCGCTGGCATGATGTCAGTTTGAAGGAATGTCGTGAAGCAGCACGGCTAGGACGCGATTTGATGGCGAAAGGTCATTCGCTGCCGATCAGTGATTTAATGGTTGCAGCCGTTGCCTTGTCTCGCGACCTTCAAGTCTATTCCATCGATCCACATTTCGATTTGATACCAAATCTCCGACACTTTGTGAATCAGTGACTAGAAAGCGCCCATGATGGAAGTTTGATCCTTCATTGTTGGTTCAAGATTTGCGCAACAAAACCAACATCATGGCTCAATTTGCGTATGGCTCTCTCCCAGTTTTTCCTTGCGATTCCCGCCCAGACGGATTAGGCTGCGATCATGGTTCCTCTTTATGGTCGATCCACTCCAGAAACCTTTTAGACACGATCGACCGCTCCAGGCGCTGGCATCATTATGCCCGAAACGACTCCTTCCGACGATCCCCAACGCGCCGCTCGCAAACAATTCCGCCGACTCATGCGCAAGGTCAAGGCCAAGGATCAAGAAGCCTGCACGCAGCTGGTCGCCATGTTTCAAACTGAAATCTACCGGCAAGTCCGGCTGCCGCTGATCGGCTTGGGATTGCAAACCATTATCGATCCGATGGACATTTGCCAGACCGTGTTCGCCAGTTTTTTCGAGCGCGTGGTGGGCGGCCCCTACGAGCTGCGCGAACCGCAGCAAGTGCGGCAATTGCTGCTGACCATGGCGAAAAACAAAGTCACGGATGAAAGCCGCCGCTACATGGCAGCCCGGCGCAGCCAGCAAAAAATGATCCCGGACGGCGAGGATTGCCTGCGCGCCTTGCCCGCCGACATTTCGACGCCCAGCAGCATCGTCGGCAAACGCGAATTGGTTGCTGAGGTGCTGAAATACTTGACCGAAGAAGAGCGTTGGGTCGTCGAAAAACGGACGCATGGAGTGGATTGGGCCACGCTCGCCGCGGAATTAGGAACCAGCCCTGAGGCGCTGCGGAAAAAAATCGACCGGGCCATCGAGCGCGTCAATCAGCAAATGCAATGGTGAACCGTCACGATCACCACCAAATCTTGCCCTTGCCCTTTTTCATCGCTGATTGCAGCCCATGCAGGGACTTTGTGTTGAGGACGTCCTCGGCGGTCAGCCAACCGCGCCGGGCCACGTCCACGCCGAAGCGGGTCAATTTAAGTTCCGCCACCGCATGGGCGTCAGGGTTGATGACAAACCGGGCCCCCATCTGCTTGGCCTTTTTCACGTGCACCCAATCCAAATCGAGCCGGGCCGGATGGGCGTTGATTTCGATCAGTGTCCGGTGTCGAACGGCGGCTTCCAAAACCGCTTCGAGGTCCAGGGCATAACTGTCGCGCTTGAGCAATAGCCGCCCCGTCGGATGGCCGAGCATGGTCACGCGCGGATGCTCCAAGGCCCGCAGGATGCGCCGGGTCATTTCCTCTTTTTTCTGCGTCATGTGGGTGTGCACGCTGGCCACGACGTAATCGAACTGTTCAAGCCATTCGTCGTCGTAATCCAGGCTGCCGTCGGGCAGGATGTCGCATTCCGTGCCCTTGAAGACGTGAAACGGCTTGAGTCGCTGATTCAACGCATCGATCTGCCGCCACTGTTCTTGCACCCGTTCCGGGGACAGTCCGTTGGCCACTTTGAGGGATGGGGAATGGTCGCCGATGCCAAAGTACTGCCAACCCATGGCCTTGGCCCCCAGGACCATGGCTTCGAGGGTGTCGATGCCATCGCTCCAATCAGTGTGACAATGGAACACGCCATGGAGGTCTTGGGTGCAGATCAGCTTGGGGAGTTCATGCCGTTCAGCCGCTTCCATTTCCCCGGTGCCTTCGCGGAGTTCGGGGGGGATGTCGTCCAGTCCCAGGGCCTTGAAGATGTCCGCCTCTTCCCGGCAGGCCACGCTTTTGTTTGCACCGACCAGGCCATATTCGTTGAGCTTCAGTCCATGAGCCTGGGCGCGGGCGCGCATCTGGATATTGTGTTCCTTGCTGCCAGTGAAGTAGTGCAAGGCGAATGGATATTGCTCATCGCTCACGACGCGCAGGTCCGCTTGCAGCCCGTTGTGCAAAACCACGCTGGCTCTGGTTTCTCCATGAGCCAACACCTTGGCTACCTTGGGATGTTCGGTAAAGGCCTTGAAGAGCGGGCCGGGGTCGGACGAACTCACCAGGAGGTCGAGATCGCCAATGGTTTCCTTGCGGCGGCGCAGCGACCCGCACAGGCTGAGCCGCTGCACGCCGGGGAAATGGGCGAAGGCGTCCACCAACTGCTGGCCCATCTCCTCCGCTTCGGAGATGAGATAACGCTGGCCCACGGTTTCGATGAAGGCCAGCCCCTCGAGTATCTTTTGCTGCGTTTTGGCGCCAAAACCTTTGAGCTTGGCAATCTGATCTTTTTCACAAGCGGCTTTCAACTTGTCCAGCGAGTCGACGTGCAGCGTGTCGAACAGGGCTTTGACTTTCTTTGGCCCCAAGCCTGGGATGCGGAGCATTTGCAAGAGGCCTTCGGGAATCGTAGCCTTCAATTCCTCGAATTCCTGCAAGCGGCCGGTCTTGGCCAGCGTGGTGATCTTCTCCTGAAGCGTTTTGCCGATGCCGGGAATTTCCGCCAGGCGATGCTGTTCGACCCATTCGGCGAAGTTGCCTGTGAATTGCTCCAAAGCACGAGCGGCGTTGTGGTAGGCGTTGCAGCGAAAGGCGTTTTCACCTTGCAGCTCGAGCAAGGTCCCCATCTCGGACAACACCTTGGCGATCTCATGTGCATCCATGTGGCTGAGTGTAGATGATCTTGCTTTGCTTGAAAAGAGTGTGGCTATACACTCCCGATATGAATTACGCCTGTTCTAACAGCACATTCAACACGAACTCCGAATCCGTGGGAGGTTTCACGCATGCCGCCTCTATCAACAATCGTGGAACAACTTCAGCGCATCGCACCGCTGGCCTTGGCGGAGCCGTGGGATAACGTGGGGCTGCTCTTGGGAGATGCTTCGTCGGCCATCGAACGAATCATGACGTGCCTGACCGTGACGCCCGCGACCGTGAGGGAAGCGGTCGAGCGCCAGGCCAACCTGATCGTCAGTCATCATCCCGTGCTCTTCAAGCCCGTGCAGCGTTTGACCTTGGACGATGAAGCTGGCCAGTGCCTGCTGCCCCTTTTGCGGCATGGCATGGCGGTGTACAGCGCCCATACCGCCTACGACAACGCCCCCGGCGGAATCAATGATCAATGGGCCCAGCGCATGGGTCTGCACGGAATTGGCCCCTTGAAACCCATGCCTGCCGATCCCAGTTTCAAGATCGTCACTTTCGTGCCCGAGAGCGAATTGAACCAGGTCAGCAGCGCCCTGTTCACGGCGGGGGCAGGCCGGATTGGCAACTATGACGAATGCAGTTTCCGACTGGCCGGCATTGGCACCTTCCGGGGCAATGAACAGAGTCAACCCACGCTGGGAACCAAGGGTCAGCACGAAGTAGTGCATGAATGGCGGCTAGAAGTCGTATGTCCCCAGGCCAGGCTCGCGGCGGTCCTGGCCGCGTTGCGACAAGCCCATTCCTATGAGGAACCCGCCATCGACGTTTATCCCTTGCACGCCATCTCCCACGGCCCGGGCATCGGCAGGGTCGGAACTTTCGACCAACCCGTGCCACTGCAAGCCTTGATTGATCGATGGCGCGCGGCGTTTCAATTCTCGGCCCTCACCTTTGCGGGAGAACCGCAACAGATGATCCGAAAGGTGGCCATTGTGTGCGGCGCCGGAGGCAGTCTATTCCCGGCAGCAGTCCAGGCCGGGGCGGACCTTTTTTACACAGGCGAGATGCGGTTTCACGATCTGCTTGCCGCCGAGGCGAAACGGATGGCCGTCGTATTGCCTGGCCATTATGCCACGGAGCGTCCCGGAATGGAGATCCTGGCTAAGCGGTTGCAAGACGCTTTCCCCGCGCTGACCGTGTGGGCCAGCGAGATGGAATGCGACCCTCTGCGAGCGCGGTAACCGTGCTTACCCTGCCAGCCAGGGGTCCAACGAAGAACGATGCACCTTCCCAGCATCCTGAGCGGCCATGGCCTCGTTGATCGCCGTCAGGGGATAACGCTTGGCGATCAGTTGGTTGAAGGGATAGGTCCCCTGATGCGCGGCGAGGAAGTGCATGGCCTTGAGCAGGCTTTCCGTTTTATACCACATCAGGCCGAGGACTTTCTTGCCGCCGAGAACGAGGGCTGAAGGGTCGATGGTGCACATTTCTTTTTCGCAGATGCAGCCGATCTCGGCGTAGACTCCGCCGCCGCCGAGCATTTCGATCCCTTCGGGCACCGCTTCCGCCCGGCCGGTGACTTCCAAGACGACGTCCGCTCCCCAGCCATCGGTCAGTTTCTTGACCTGTGCGATGCGCTGTTCCGGCGTGGTGAAGATTTTCATGTCGATGACGTGATCCGCGCCGAAGGCGAGGGCCATTTGGAGCCGATCATCGACGCGGTCGATGACAATGGTTTGCCGGACGCCCCGCTCCCGAGCCACGGCTGCCGCTGCCACGCCCAAGCCGCCCGCGCCTTGAATGACCACGGAATCGCCGAACCCCGCGTTGGCCTCTTCCAGTCCATCGATCACTTGGGCCAAGGCGCAATTCGCTGGGGCGGCCAGATCGTCACTGACGTTGTCGGGAATTTTGAAAAGGGCCTGTCCGGGCCGCAGGTAATAATACTGGCCATAAGCGGCGTTGAAATGGGGCCAGCGGTCCGGAGGCAAACGGAAGCGCATGCCATGCGGACAATGCGGCGTCTGCTGTTTCAAGCAAACCCGACAATGCCGACAGGGCACGAAATAGCAGTAAACGACCCGATCCCCTTCCTTCAGCGGTTGTCCTGCGCTATCGTGGGTGACGCCCTCGCCCAGTTTGGCCACGCTGCCGCACATTTCATGGCCGACGCTGCGCAGCTTCGGCGTCCCCGGGTCGGCGGGGATGTAATGGCCCTTCCATAGGTGCAAGTCGCTGCCGCAGATGTTGGCCAGTCGAACCTTGACCAGCACGGCTCCCGGCTCAGGTTCGGGCACGGGCCAACGCTGTATTTGAAACGGCTGCCGAACGCCGACCATGGCAGCTACGATTCCTGTCTCGGCCATAATCTCATCCCCCCTACGCATCAAGCCCGCGCAGCCAACTCGACGACCGCGAATCTGAGATGGATGATGCCTATTTTGTTGGAAAGGGAACGCGAATCAACTGATCGACGCCCTTGGGCGTAAATTGTATTTTTTCGTTGCCCGGCCATAGCACCGTCACCTGATCCACGGTTGAGTGATTCCCCAAGCCAAAATGAGCCACCGGCTCCATCTGACCAAGATAGCCGCTGCCGCCATCGATCACGCGCTTCTGCGTGCGGCCCGCGCATTGAAGCGTGACCTTTGCTCCCCGGGCCGGCGCCCCGGCATGCGTCTGCGGTAGAATCCGCAGCCAGTGATGCCCGTTGGCGGGAGCGTGGTAGAGCGACAAGGGCTGCGCGGCGGCCTCGCCGCGCGCCAGCAGCAATTCCAATCGGCCATCACCGTCCACGTCCGCCACGGCCCCACCCGTTCCCAAGCCATCCGGTTCGAGCGCTTCTCCCAGGTCGATGGGCGTCCAGCGCTGGCCGCGGTAGCCAAACAATCGATTCGGCTCGCCATGGTTGTGGAAGAAAATTTCCTGGAAACCATCGTTGTCGAAATCCGCCACGAGGACCGTCCGAATGCGCGAGGGCATAGCCATCGCAGCGGTGGCTTGATTCTGAAAGGAGTTGCCGTGCGGATCGACGTAGAGACGATGCAAACCTTCCCAATTGCCCACAACGAAAGCAAACGGTTCGACTTCGGGATGATCCAACACGGCCACCCCGCGGGCATGCTCCTGTGGATCGTGCAGCTTTAATTGCTCGGCGATCTCGACAAAGCAGCCTTCACCCACGTTGCGAAAATAGAGATTCGGTCCCCCTTCATTGACCGCGAAGAGATCCGACTTGGCCTCGAAAAGGGGAACCACCACGACGCCGCGCCCTCCCGTGGTCGCGGCCAAACCCGCATCCGCCGCAACCTCCCTTAAGGAACCCTTCTGCCATTCATACAGTCGATAGGGGCCGCCATAATTGGCCACGAAAAAGCCATAGCGGCCTTGCCCCAGGCGATCGATGGCCACGACCGATCGACCGGCCGTGGGGTTGGCCACGCTTCGACCGGCCGGCGTCTCGAAGAAATCGAGCCACCGCCCATTGCGATGAACGTAGAGCCGATCGCTGGTCTGCTTGGGGCCGGCGAAGGCGTCGGTATTGAGAAAGTAAAGCGCTTCACGGCCCGAGCCATCCAAGTCGCCCGCCGCCACGCCGATGGCTTGCCGCTGCTCGTCCCGAAGCTCGCGGGGAGTGGCGTCGAGCAGCACCGCGCCGTTCCATTTCAGGACGCGATTGGGATCGCCATAACCGGCGACCACCCACTCGAACGCTCCATCGCCGTCCACGTCGCTGACGGCCACGCCATAGTGGAGCCGCGGGTCGTTCTCCTGAATCAGCTCGGAGCGATCTTGAAACATGCGGGCTTTCTATCGAAGGTTGGCGACAAAATCGTTGCGTCCGGGGCTGTTTCTCTTCAAGATAGTCATTCGGAGGTTCGAAGTCCCCTCGCTGATCTTGATTTGGAGATGAAGACCATGCGTTTCGGGTTTGGATGGCTTGGGCTTGGATTGTCGCTTCTGGTCTTAGCGCCCATCGGCCACGCAACGGGGCGCGCCGCGCTGGGCTCGATGGCGGAAAAAGTCGAAGGAACCATTTGGCAAGGAACCGATGGCGAGCGTGAACTGACCCTGCGCTTCATCAAGGGCGGGATCCTGAGCTACACCACTCCCACCGGCACCTTTCGCAACGCCACCTGGCTGCAGGAAGGGAATAAAGTCTACTATCAAACCAACCTGGGATACGCCATCTATGAAGGCGTCCTGGACGGCACGGAGATCAAGGGCAACGCTAAAAATGTGAATCAATTAACCTGGACATGGAGCGTGAAAAAGTCCGGGGTGCTGGAGGACGTCGGTCCGATCCCCAATTTGAGCAACACCCTATGGGAGGGGACCGATTCGGATGGCGATGCTTTCGCGTTCCGTTTCAAGCTGGAACCCGCGGATGATGGCGTGCGCCGCGTCGTCGAGCTGATTCGACCCAACTCCGCTGCCAAGGTGGGCACCTGGAACCAAGAGGATGAAGAAATCTACGTCGAAATCAATAACCAGTTCTCCGAATACAAGGGTACCATCAAGGGACTGGTCATGGAGGGTTCCGCATCGAACAAGAACAACTTGAAATGGACCTGGAAGCTGACGCAAAAACCGGACGCTTTTCAGTTCAAAACCACACCCGCCGACAAACCCAAGACGAGCGATGGCCCAAAGACGCCGATCACACAGCCATCCCGCACGATTCATCTCGCCGGCACCACCTGGTCCGGCAGCGATTCCGATGGCGAAGAATTCAGCTTCCGCTTCGGGGACGACGGCAAGGTGGATGCCCTGAGACCTAACAAGGAAACCAAGACGGGCACGTTCACGATCAAGGGCGACACGGTCACGGTCGAGATTGGCAACCGCTTCTCCACCTACGTCGGCAAAATCAGCGGCGAACAAATGGAAGGCAGCGCTTCCAACGTGCGCGGCTTGAAGTGGACGTGGAAATTGCGGAAAACCGCGGGCCCCTCGATCTTCAAGGAAGAGTCCGTTCCGGCCCCCTCCTTGGCCGGCAGCACCTGGAAAGGAGAGGACTCGGATGGCGACGAGTTTTCCTTCCAATTCTTCGCCGACGGCAGCTTGGAGGTCACGCGCTATGATGCCAAACAAGACCGCGAAGTCCGCAATAAAAACGCGACCTGGAAGCTGACCGGCTCGGACATTTACATTGAGATCAACAACCAATTCTCCGAATACCGCGGCACTATAACTGCGGACACCATGGAAGGCTCGGCCACGAACCGCAACAACAAATCCTGGACTTGGAAACTCAAGCGCGTCGATGCCAAGGCCGCCAGCCTTGCGGGAACCAAATGGAAGAGCCGCGACTCCGATGGCGATGAATACACTTTCCATTTCCGACCGGACGGCACCTTGGAATTTACATCCATCACCACCGGTAAAACCTCCACCACGGCCACGTGGAAACAGACCGGCAACCAGATTTACATGGAGATGAACAACCGCTTTTCGGAATATCGCGGCACCTTGATGGGCAACACCATCGAAGGCACCGCTAGCAATATCAAGAATCACAAGTGGACGTGGAAAGCCACCAAAGAGTGATGTTATTGCGACGGGAAGCCTTTTTCCGTTGCGACTTTGTTTCGTCAGCGGTTGAAGGGAGACTTGGCAGCGGACCGTTCGGCCTTGCCCCGCGGGGCACCGTATCGACCTCGCCCTGACGCTTCGTTGATCTTGAGGAGTTCCACGCATGCAGCTTGAGACGCTTCGCTTGCTGCAAGAAGCTCCCGCTTGCTCGGAAGCGTCGCCCCTGGAATTGAACCCCGCTGCCTCGCCGGCGGAGATCTTGGCCCAATTGTGTCAATGGGCCGCGCAGCACCCCTCGGGCCAGACTCGCGCCTATGTGATTCGCATGCTTGGCCAAATGGCCATGCCATCTGAACATGAGGTGTTCGACACGGTCCTGAGCGCGCTCAAGGATCCCGATCCCGATGCGCAGCAAGCGGCCAAGCAAGTTCTCCTCGTCTGGCGCAGCCGGGCGGTGCCGGGCATCCTCATTTCATTGCGAACCACTCTGCCCGAGGACGCGGCCTATCGGCTCACGCTCATCCAACTCTTGGGGCAAATGGGCAGCGACGCCGGCGCCGCCTGGCCGCTGCTCAACGCCTTGCAAAACCATCCGCAGTTGGGTTCAGCCGCCAAGGAGGCCCTTGGCCGACTCAGGCCTGGTTTCAGGGAGATGATGACCTGGTCCATCGAGTGGTGGATGGATTTATCGGCGGTGATCATGCTGTCCCTTCTTCCCGTGCTCGCAATCATGATCAGCGTGCCGCGAGGCGGGTGGGTCTGGTTGGATTTTGGCTCCCCCGATGCAGCGCGTCCGCTCATGCCTTGGAAACTCATGTCCTGCGTGGCCCTCGTGGGCTTACTAGTCTTCCTCATCGCTCGTTGGCTCTTGGCCTTTAACCCGCCGCAACTCGAACGCGACTTTGGCCAATCCTGGCGGCGGCGCGTGGCTTGGGCCGCCCTCTTGGTGATCTTCCTGGGTTGTTTCAGCCTGGCCGCGCTCCAGCAACCCTAGCCGCGGCCTGAGCGATCCCCTCCCGGTCCATTCGTCACGAATTCAGTCTTCCTTTCTTTTTTCAATTGACAACGTGCCTTAAATAGGTAACCTTTTGGTTACTTATGCTGCCCGACGATATGGATGCTGTCTTCCTGGCCCTGGGCCATCGCGATCGCCGTCGGATGCTGGATCTGGTGCGGGCGCATCCGGGGTGCTGCCCGCGCGATTTGGAGGATCAGTTTCCATTTAGCCGAATCGCCTTGCTCAAGCATCTCCGGGTCCTGGAGCGGGCGCAGTTGCTTCATTCGGAAAAACAGGGCCGGCAGCGAAGGCTGTATCTCAATGTCGTGCCGTTGCAATTGATTCACGAACGCTGGACCACCGACTTCAGCAGCCTCTGGGCGGGCAAGCTGACGCGGCTCAAATACCAGGTGGAAACGACCTCCACGCCATCCAAGAGAAAGCAGAAACATGGCTGAAACAGAACGATCGGTATTCAAGATTTTTATTCGCGGATCGATCGAGCAAGTCTGGCGCGAGATCACGAAAACGGACGAGCCGCAGGCTTGTTTCTTCAACATGCAGTTGCACACGCCAGGTCTGAAGCCGGGGCAATCCATACAGATGCGCACCAAAAGCAATCGTTTCGTTGGCGCCGTCGGCGAAGTGCTCGAATTCGATCCGCCGCATCGCTACTCCCATACCTTTCGCTTTACTCAGCATGATGATCCCCCTTGCGTGGTGACTTATGAACTGAAACCGGTGACCAATGGCGTGGAGTTCACCATGATCCTGGATCAAATGACCAAGGGAACGAAGACAACCAAGCAAATGCAGCAAGGTGGAACATGGATCATCGGCACGCTGAAATCCGTGGTGGAAACGGGACGGCCGAGCTTCGGCGTTCGCGTTCTGTATCGCATGCTGGGGTGGTTCGAACCCCTCATGTCGCCGAAGAAAACCCGCGTCGAATACTGGCCACTGGAAAACCCTGATCGTTAAACGAAGGAGTTCGAAATGCCCGCTTCGCCTGATGCCTCCCTGGCGACGATGATCGCCAACTTCAAGGAAAAAACCGGGAAAGCACTCCCTGAATGGCTCAAACTGGTTCAAGCCAAGCTGCCCATGAAGCACGGGGAGATGGTCAAATGGTTGAAGTCGGAATTTGGCATGGGGCATGGCTATGCCAATCTGGCGGCTCATGAGGCGCTGCCATCTTCCTCATCGCATGCCATGGATGCAGGCGAGGACTTGGTGGCTGGCCAATATGCGGGAGCCAAGGCGGCGCTGAAACCCTGGTATGATGCCTTGATCAAGCGCGTTCAGCAATTTGGCGGCGACGTCGAAATCGCTCCCAAGAAGACCTATGTCAGCTTGCGGCGCAACAAGCAGTTTGCTCTCATCCAGCCCTCAACCGCCACGCGGCTGGACGTGGGCATTCAACTCAAGGGCGTCAAGCCAACGGCTCGTTTGGAGGCTTCGGGGAGTTTCAACGCCATGGTGTCCCACCGTGTGCGCGTGGAAAAGGCAGCGGACGTCGACGATGTGTTGGTGGGCTGGCTCAAACAAGCGTATGAAGCTTCGTAAACATGACTGCTTCGACCATCAAAGGAACCATGATCATGCGGATAAGAATAGCTGCACTGGTTGGGATATCACTGATCTCCATGGCCCACCCGTGCCATGCCGACGATGAAGCTTTAAAGCCCATCGACCTGAGCGTGGAAGTGCAGGCGCCGCTCGACCGCGCCTGGAAGTTGTGGACCACCAACGAGGGATTACAGTCTTTCTTGGCCTCGAAGGCCGTCATCGAACTGAAGCCCGAAGGCCGTTTGGAAGTCTGGTTCGCCCCCGATGCCCCAGCGGGACAAAGAGGCGCCGAAGGCTTAAAAGTGTTGGCATATCTGCCACAAGAAATGTTGGCGTTCGAGTGGAACGCCCCGCCCAAGTATCCGAAGGCCCGCGCCAAGACGACCTTTGTCGTGTTGCGCTTCGAGGCCCTTCCAGGCGGCAAAACGCGCCTCCGGCTGACGCAGCGAGGCTTTGTCGAACGGGCAGCGGAAGCGCCCGATGATCTTGAGGAATGGAAGGGCACGCGCGTCTACTTGGGGGCCGCCTGGCCGCGCGTCTTGGCCGCATTCCAAAAAGCCGTGGAGCAATAACAGGGAAAAGCAACAGCCCGGGCGGCGCTGCGCACCCGGACTGTCTTGTTAACGATGATCTGCTTGCGGACTATACCAATTCCCGCATCGGTTTTTCATCGACCAAATATTGCGGCCGTCCCGTGGGATCGGTGAGAGTGGTCTGTGTGGTATCCACGCCCAAAGCGTGATACAGCGTGGCCACGACTTCCTGGAAGTGAACCGGCCTCTCTTTGGCGTATTCCCCCAACCGATTCGTGGCCCCAATGACTTGCCCGGTTCGGAGGCCGCCTCCGGCAAGAATCGCGCTGTTGACTTGCGGCCAATGATCGCGGCCCGCATCCTTGTTGACGCGCGGCGTCCGGCCGAATTCGCCCCAGGCGATGATGCAGACGTCATCGAGCATGCCGCGAACGTGCAGATCCTCGATGAGAGCGCTAAGGCATTGATCCAGCTTGCCGCCATGGTCGCGAACCAGGTCGAAATTGGCGCCGTGGCTGTCCCAGCGCCCATAAGACAGCGTCACGCACCGCACGCCCGCCTCGATCAACCTTCGCGCCATTAACAACTGCTCGTTGGCCGTGGGGGCGCCGTCGTATTGATACTTGTAGGGCTTGCCATCGCCATACCGTTCACGAACTCGGGGGTCTTCCTTGCTGAGATCGAGGGCGTCCACCAGGCGGCTGGAAGTGAGCACGTCAAAGGCACGGGCCGATGCGGCATCGGCTCCCGCCAATAAACCCGTGGCATCCGCTTCCTGCTTCAATCCATCAAATTGATGCTGTAAATGCTTGCGATCTGCGAGCTGTTCCAAGGTGACGTTGCGCAGCTTCATGTTCGCCAGCCCCGGACCATCGGGCTTGAAGGCAGCATACGGCTTGCCCAGGAAGCCCGGCGTACCAGGGTCGGACCAGGGTTGATGGGACGTCCGCGCGGCCAGGCCCACGAAGGGAGGCACGGACGCATCGACCGGCCCTTGCAGCCGAGCCAAGGCGGAACCGATGCTCGGTCGTCCCCCGATCGGCGCCAGCGAGCGTTCATCCCAGCCGGTCATGCATTGATACGACCAATGGTGGCCAAAAGAGCCGACGATGGAGCGAATGATCGCACAATGGTTCATCAAACCGGCGATCCGAGGGAAGCACTCGGTCACTTGTATCCCCGGCACCTGGGTGTTGATAGCTTTGAATTCGCCGCGGATTTCCTTGGGAGCGTCAGGCTTGGGATCCCACATGTCCAAATGCGGCGGGCCGCCCCCGAGAAAAATATTAATGATCGCCTTATGGCGGCGCTGGGGCGAGGCCGGCGTCGACGCTTCGGCACGAAGGACGTCGGAGAGGGTAAGCATCTTGGCTCCCAACGCCAACCCGCCAATGTGGAGAAAACTTCGTCTCGACAGGCCATCACATAAACGGGAGGCACGACCGAAGAGGGTGAGCATGAATCAGCTCCTTAGAGGGAGGGAGGAAACTCTCATGGGAAACGTGCATCCTCTGGAAGGGACGCGGTGAGGCTTTCGTTTCCCGGCAGCGTTGCTATTATAACTCGAGTTCCGAATGGATCAATCCAGAAAGCCGAGATTCCCCCATGATCCGAACGGCCCTTCCCGCGGATATTCCCGATATTGCCCGGCTTATTCGAGCCTTGGCGGAATATGAAAAATTGACCGATGCCTTGGCGTTGGATGAATCCCGATTGCATGAGCATCTTTTCGGAAAGGAGCCTCGAGCCGAAGTCTTGATCGCGGAGGTGGAGGGTCGCGTCGCCGGCTTCGCCCTGTTTTTCCACAATTACTCCACGTTCAAAGCGCGTCCAGGATTGTATCTTGAGGACTTGTTTGTGGAGCCTGCCATGCGCGGCCGGGGGCTCGGCAAGGCTTTGTTTCAGGCGCTCGCCAAATTGGCCCATGACCGGGGCTGCTGCCGCATGGAATGGGCCGTGCTGCGGTGGAATGAGCCTGCCCTGGATTTTTATCGCCGTTTTGACGCTGAACCGCTGGAAGAATGGATCACCTACCGCTTGACCGGCCCCGCACTAGAGCGGGCCGGCCAGCGGTGATTTCAGTCATCCGCCTTTCATGATGATCGTTGCCGCCATTTCCGAGGCAACGATTAGCTCCCTGCTTCGGGAGTGGCTGGCGGCACGGTCGCCGTCGAGGCGTCTTCGTCCTTCAGAGGCGTAGTTGGTAGTGCGGGCGCTTCCACCTGATCGGTCGGCGCCGGAGGCGAAGCCGGTTCGGACCCCGGCTTCTTGGCCTCATAAAGGGCTTTCAACTCCGAGAAGGTTCGAAGAGGCGTGCTGCCCTTCAAGGCTTCCTCGGACAACTTCGGCGGCGGTTTGGGCTTGCGCGGCGGCTGCGTGTATCGGACCGGTGCACGCGACCCCGATTCGCTGGGCGGCCTGCCGCCCGACCGTGGAGGCGGAGGCGGCAATTGGTTGGCCGCTGAGGGCTTGCCAGGCGAAGCCACTTGTGCGGGATAGCGCGGCTTGGGCGGACGCTGGCCCCGATCCGAGGGGGCTTCCCGCCGCTCGCGTTGAGCCGGCGCGGGCTTGCGCTCGGCGGGTTTGCGATCCGTGCCGGGCGGAATCATCGTCAGCGACACGCGTTTGCGATCCATGTCCACGTTCATGACCCATACAGTCGCCACGTCGCCCACCGAAACATGGTCGTAAGGACTCTTGATGTACTTGTTGGCAAGTTGGCTGATGTGTACGAGACCGCTGTCTTTGAGGCCAACGTCGACGAAAGCCCCAAAATCCACGACGTTGAGCACGGTGCCCTTGAGCTCCATGCCCGGATACATGTCTTCCAGCTTGAGTAGCTTCTTTTTCATGAGCGGCGCTGGTTGATCCATGCGCGGATCCTTGCCGGGCCGAGCCAGGGCATGCAAAAGGTCATCGAACTGCACGGCGCTAAGCTGGTATTTGCGCGCATATTCATCGAGATTTAATTCCGCGAACTTCTGCCTTAAGCGCTCGAGCTGATCCTCTTGAGTCAAGGCTTCGAGACTCGCTCCAAGCTCCGCCAGCAAATGGTGCACGATCTCGGCCTGTTCGGGATGCACCCAAGTGCGATCCAGGATGTTTTCCGCATCTGGCACGCGCACGAAAGCCGCGGCCTGGCGATAGGCCAGGTCGTTCATTCCAGGAACTTGCTTCAGCCCTTCCCGGCTCAGAAACGGACCTTGCTGCTGGCGATGATGCACGATTGCTTGGGCCAGGATCGGATTCAGCCCCGCGACGTATTTCAATTCATGCACCGTGGCGCGGTTGAGATGGACACCAACGTGATTGATGCAGGATTCGAGCACGGCCGTTAAGGCTTCCTTGAGCCGCTTTTCCGCCAAGTCATAATGGGCCAAGCCCGTGCTGACGTGAACGGGATCGAGCTTGGCGAATTCACGCAGCGGATCCTGCAAGCGGCGGCCGATCGTGATGGCGGCGCGGACGGCCACCTCCTGATGTGGAAATTCCTCGCGGCCCACGCTGCCCAGGGCGTAAGCGTTGGCCCCAGCCTCCATGACCACGTGGTATTCAAGGTCGGGCAACTCATTGGCGATCAATTCGCTGAGCAATTCCTCGACGTCCCGACTGCCCATGCCGCTGCCAATGGCCGCCACTTGCAGTTGATGTTTGCGAACCATTTCGACAATGACGCGCTTGGCTTCCGCACGCTGTTCCTCCGGCGTTGGCCCCGCGGGAGGCGGCGGACTGGAGGGCGAACCGCTCGGCGGGGCTGGCGCGGCCGCTTCGGTTTTCTCCGGTTGCGGTCCTTCGGGGACGACTGCTTCCATCGCGGGCAAGGCGCCGGCTTCCCCTGCCGCTGGGGTTTCTGTCGAAGCCGGCTGTGCATCAGCCGATGGCTTCACTCCATCCACAGGCGAGGGCGACGCCGTTGCCGAAGCAGCCGACTCTTGTGCGGCAGGCGTAGCCGTCGCGGCCGCGCTCGCTGCTCCGGCGGCCAGCGGGGCATTGCCCTTGGCCTTTTTGCCGTCTTTCTTTTCTCGCTCTATGACGGCCATGGGAAAGATCACGGCGCTGGTCAGAAAATGGCCTTCCGCGTCCAGGGCTGCCAGGCGACAGCCATTCCGATAACCCGGATCAATGGCCAAGACGGATTTGTGGACGGGAGGCTGCATCAAGAGCCTGCGGAAATTCCGCGCATAGACCTGCAACCCATATTCCTCGGCTTTATCCATCAAATCGCGGCGAATTTCCTTCTCCAGGCTTGGAATCAGGAACTGGCGCAAACCTTGCACGGCCACCGCGCTCACCAACTCTTGATGCGGGTGATCGGCCAGATGAAGCTTTTCCAAAAGCAACGGTTCGAGTTGTTCCCAGGAGAAGTCCAAATGGATGGTCAAGGCGCCGGATTTTTCTCCGCGAAGGATGGTGAAGACCCGATGCGGGGCGATGTGGCGGATGGAATCGCTGAAGTTGAAATAGTCCTTGAACTCGAGGCCCTGCCCTTCGGGCAACGACGCGGCACGTTCGATCCGCCATTTGGCGTGTTCCCAAAGATACCGCCGAGCGGTTTCACGAACGGCAGCCGTTTCGCCGATGGCCTCGGCGATGAGGATGCGTACCCCTTCTTGCACGACTTCGGCCGTGGCCAATTCCTTTTCGGGATTAATGAAAGTAGGCCACAGTTCGTCCAGGTTTTGCACGGCGGGATCGCGCTGCCAAATGGCCAACGCCAAGGGTTCCAGTCCCTTGTCCCGCCAAGAAGCCGTGGGCGATTTCTTGCGCGGCTTATAGGGCAGATAGAGGTCTTCCAACCGTTTATTCGTGTCGGCGTTTTGGATGGCCGCTTGCAATTCGTCGGTGAGCTTTCCCTGCGTTTGCAAATTGCGCAAAATGGCCTGCTTGCGATCGCTGACCTGCCGCAGCAAGAGGATGCGCCGTTGAACTTGGCGGATGACGTCCTCGTTCAGGAAACCAATCCGATCCTTGCAAAACCGCGCCATGTAAGGAACCGCATACCCTTCATCGAGCAGTTGGGCCACGGCTTCGACCTGGATTTTGCGGATCTGCAAATCCTGGGCGATTCGTCCCACGTCCTGATGGCCAGGCTGAAAGGGGCGCGGCGAGGCCGGGCGCGGGGTCTGCGCTTCATCGCTGACGGGCGTCATCACCGGGGGAGTAGAAGAACCAACGTCCGCGGGAACGGGAGACGCCGATTCCTGAGTGGTCGCGTCCATAGCCGACGAATCGGCCGGTTGAGGCATCACGGTCATTTCGCGTTCGAACCTTCCGAAAACAGAAAAAAGGGTGGCCTGTTACAAGTTACCGACTTGGTACCCGAAGTCCAAGCAGAAAATGGCGGCGGCTGGCTTTCAGGACTTGCCTCTTCCATGTTACCATTTCAAGAGATGCCAATGCTGTGTTCCCGGACGAGGTGAATCCATGCTCGCCATGCCCTGGCCTAGACGAACTTTTTTACAATCCGCCGGAACCTGTTTGGGGGTCGGCTGGGCGTCATCGGACCGCATCGCTGAAGCAGCAACGCCTGTCCCGCCGCGACAATTTGCCTTGGGATTAGTGACCTACAATCTGGCCGCACAATGGGATTTGCCTACCCTCCTGAGCATAGCACGCACAACCGGCGTGGCCGCTTTGGAGTTGCGAACCACCCACGCCCATGGCGTGGAGCCTAGCTTGGACGCATCCGGCCGCCGCGAAGTTCGCCAGCGCTTCGCGGACAGCGGCGTGAAGCTTTGGGGTTTGGGAACCGTTTGTGAATTCCACGCCGCCGACCCGAAAATCGTGGCGAACAATATCGAAACCTGCAAACAATTTCTCGACCTCGGTGCGGAATTGGGCGGCACGGGCGTCAAGGTGCGGCCGAATGGCTTTGTCCGCGGCGTCGCACCAGCCGACACGCTCAAGCAAATCAGCGCGGCCCTGGCGGCCTGCGGCGAATATGCACAAACGTTGCAGCAAGAGGTGTGGCTCGAAGTCCACGGCGTGGGAACGGCCGACCCCAAGAATATTCAGCAGATCATGGAGCATGCCTTGCCCTCGTGCGTCGGGGTCACCTGGAATTCCAACGCCACGGACTTAGTTGATGGCTCCATCCAGGACGGTTTCGCGCGTCTTCAATCCCGCATCAAATCCTGCCACATCAATGAACTGTATGGTCGTTATCCTTACCGGGAGTTATTGCACGCGCTGCGGAACATCGCTTATGACCGCTATACGCTCATTGAAATCCCGCAAAAGCTGCCCCCGGAGGCAGGTGAATTGCTCTTGCGTTACTATAAAGCTTTATGGCTGGAATTGGCGGACCGTGTTTGAAAGGAACGATGGACGATCATGATCAACGTGGCGATCTTGGGCGGGTCGGGATACACGGCGGCGGAGTTAATTCAGCTCTTGCTCCGCCACCCCCACGTGAACCTCGCGGCCATTACTTCGCGCCAGGAAAACAAGGAAGGCTCGCCCTTCATTGCCGACTTGCACCCGCGCTTTCGCGGCCGACTTCACCTGGCCTGCGAGCCTTTTGAGGTCGACCGCTTGCTCGCCAAAGGGGTGCAATGCGTCTTTAGCTGCTTGCCCCATGGCGCGAGCATGTCCGCGGTGCCGCAACTCATGGCCCGAGGTCTGCGCGTCATCGACCTCAGCGCGGATTATCGTCTCCGCGACGCCAATGTCTTCGCGCAATGGTACAAAGAAAGCCACGCCGACCTCGCTTCGTTGGCCCAAGCCGTCTATGGCCTGCCCGAAGTGTATGGCGAGGAACTGCCGCAGGCGCAACTGGTGGCTAACCCCGGCTGCTACCCGCAATCGGCCGTGCTGGCCCTGGCCCCGCTCGTGGCCGGTCATGCCATCGAACTCCATGACATCGTCATCGACAGCAAATCGGGCGTTTCGGGCGCGGGCCGATCGCCGACCTTGACCACCCATTTCCCAGAGTGCAATGAAAGCGTCGCCGCCTACCAAGTCGGCACGCATCGGCACACCCCCGAGATCGAACAAACCTTAAGCGACCTCGCCGATGCTCCCGTGCAAGTGCTGTTCACGCCGCATTTGATTCCGATGGATCGGGGCATCTTCACGACCATCTACGCCACCCCCAGGCGCTCCATTACCCAAGAGCAGCTTTACCTGATGTATCGTGAATACTATCGTGCCGCGCCATTTATCCGCATCACCGAGGCGCTGCCCGCCACCAAAGACGTTTGGGGCAGCAATTTCTGCGATCTGAGCCTGCGCGTCGCGGGCAGGCGGATCGTCATCCTCTCCTGCATTGACAATCTCGTTCGCGGCGCCAGTGGAGTGGCCGTGCAAAATTTCAATCGCATGCATGGCTGGGACGAAACCTTGGCCCTGTTGTAAACGCCATGGAGCAGCACATGAAAAAATACCTGGTGCGTCCGAAGAAGCTGGTCAAACTCTCCAGCTTCGACCCCGACGATTGCGGCGGCTACAAATGCGAGGAAGAGGCTGAAGCCCGACTGATCGAACTGCGGCAGGAGTTGGCCGAACTGCAAGGGCTGCTCTACGCCGACAATCAGCACGCCCTGCTGGTGATCCTGCAAGGCATGGACGCCTCGGGCAAGGATGGCACGATCCGGCACGTCATGAACGGCATCACGCCCCTGGGTTGCCGCGTCACGGCCTTCCGCGCTCCCTCCGAGGAAGAACGGGACCATGACTTCTTGTGGCGCATTTACAAGGTCCTGCCGCGATATGGCGAGATCGGCATCTTCAATCGTTCGCACTATGAAGACGTGCTCGTGGTTCGCGTGCGGCAGCTCGCCCCGGAGCCGGTTTGGCGCGGCCGTTTCAAGCAGATCAATCGCTTTGAGCAAATCCTGTCCAAGAACAACATCGTGATCCTTAAGTTTTTTCTGCACATCAGCAAGGAAGAACAAAAGAAACGCTTCAAGGAGCGGCTCGACAATCCAAAGAAATATTGGAAGTTTTGTGAAAGCGACATCGAAGATCGCCGCTATTGGGATGACTATCAGCGGGCCTACGAAGACGTCTTGAACAAATGCAGCACCAAATGGGCGCCATGGACGGTCGTACCCGCCAATAACAAATGGTATCGCAACCTCATCGTCGCCGAGACGATCGTCCGCAAACTGCGCAGCTTAAAAATGAAATTCCCCGAGGCCACCTTCGACCGTTCGAAAATTGTCTTGGAATAGTGGCTTGGCCGCTGACGGCCTCGCCGGCCTCTCTCACTGCTTGAGCAAGCGTTCCAAAACAGGCGGGAGATCTCCCACGCTGAAGCCCCGGGGGCCAGGCTTGCCAACGTAGGCCAGCTTGCCCTTGGCATCGACCACGTACAGCCGATCAGGCCAGGCGGCATAGGCACGATTCACGCGATCATCCAGGTCATCGATCAAAACGGGCAGCTTCAGTTCGAAGCGCTCCGCGAAATCCTGGGCGACTCGACGACGTTCCTCGAAGGTCTTGGGGTCGTTGATCTCCAGCATGTCGCGCTTGTTTTGCGGCACTTGCCAACCATCGCTCGGATGGGCTTCGCGGATGTAAATCACCAGGCAATGCACGCGGCCTTGATATTCGGCATGAAGCTTTTCGATCGCACGGATCGATTGGCGAAAGGGCGGTCAGGTGCAACTGCCAAAGATCAGCACCACGGGCTTACCCTGAAGCTTTTTCAACTGAACTTTCTCCTTGCCGTCGAGGCGCGTTAACGCAAAATCCGGCGCCGCATCCCCGACTTGCAGTTGACCCGCGGCGGGTTTGGGACGCTGCTGCCCCAAGATGATAGGTGGCTCAAAGGCCATGAAAGTCGCCAGGGCCATGACGGCCAGTCCGTAACGAAAGGTAAGAAGCATGTTAAATCCTCACAGGCTGAACGGTCAAACGGGTGAAGATGTCTATTCAAAGGATAATGATTGTCCTTGGTTCATGTGCAGGATTAAACGCTGAAGCGGCCTGCAAGTTCCCCCATAAGGACCACCATTTTCCAAGAACTCCATAAAATGGCTCTTACGAGGGTTCCGCCCCAGGGAAGCCTCGATTGCGCAATCAGCGGAGAAGGCCCCTTGACAGCCAAGCAACGGCGCGTCGTCATCATCGGTGCAGGTCCAGGAGGGTTGGCATCGGCCTTGCTCCTGGCTCAAGCGGGTTTGGACGTCACCCTTTTGGAACGCCGCGATCGCGTGGGTGGACGCACTTCCAGCTTCACCTTGGACCGCTTCCGCTTCGATCTCGGGCCGACCTTTTTCCTTTATCCCCGCGTTCTTGAAGATATCTTTAAAACCATCGGCAGGGATCTCTGGCGCGAGATCCCCATGCGGAAATTGGATCCCCAGTATCGTTTGGTATTCGGTCAAGGGGGCGAGTTGCGCTGCACTCCCGACGTCCCCGCCATGGAGCGCGCCATCGCCCAGCTTTGTCCCGAGGATGCCCCTCAACTCCGCCGCTTTCTGCAAGACAACCGGGAAAAGCTGCAGCGTTTCCGACCGATCTTGGAAATGCCTTTCCTTTCATGGAAGGACATGTTCAAGGCGCCGATCTGGAACGCCATCTCGAAATGGCGACCCTGGAAGTCCGTTGAATCGGACCTGCGTCGCTTCTTCAGCGATGAACGGGTTCGGCTCGCCATGTGTTTCCAATCGAAATACCTGGGCATGTCCCCGTTTCAATGTCCCTCGCTTTTCACCATCCTGTCCTTCTTGGAATACGAATACGGCGTCTATCACCCGCTCGGCGGCTGTGCTGCGCTCAGCGAGCGGATGGCCGAAATCGCCGCGGACATGGGGGTGCGCCTCAAGCTCAACGCCGACGTGGACCATTTGGAGTTTCAAGGCAGGAAGGCCATCGCCGTGCACGCGGGGTCGGAGCGCTTTCCTTGCGACGCCTTGGTGATCAATGCCGACTTCGCCCATGCCATGCAGCGACTCGTGCCCGACGCGCTGCGCCGCCGCTGGACGGACGCCAAACTGGAGCAGAAGCGCTATTCCTGTTCGACGTTCATGCTGTATCTGGGGATCGATGGGATTTACGATCAGACGACCCACCACACGATCTATCTCTCCAAGAGTTATCAGCAAAATCTGATCGATATCGACAATGGCCACGTCCTGTCCGACGATCCTTCCCTTTATGTGCAGAATGCTGGCGTGACCGATTCGTCGCTGGCCCCCAATGGTCAGAGCACGCTGTATATTCTGGCTCCCGTGACGCACATGCATGCCAACGTGGATTGGTCCAAGGAGAAATCCCGCTTCCGCGAAGTGGTGCTCCAGCAGCTTGCCCGCCTTGGCATGGCGGACGTGCACGCGCGCATTCGCGTGGAACGCATCGTGACCCCCGCCGACTGGCAGCAACAGATGCACATCTATCGCGGCGCCACGTTCAATCTTTCTCATACCCTGCGGCAAATGCTGCTGGGTCGGCCGCGCAATCGCTTCGAGGATTTGGAAGGGGTTTATCTCGTGGGCGGCGGCACGCACCCCGGCAGCGGCTTGCCGGTCATCTATGAATCTGCGCGGATAACCTCGCGCCTGATCGCCTCGGACCTCTTGTCCAGAAGCGGGTTCCATGAGCCTGGCTTGATCGATCAGCCGCACATCAAGAAAGCGGTGCCGCCAGCCGCCTCTTGCCCCAGTTAGATTGGTCAATTCCCGATTATTCTTTCAGCACCATGTCGATGCAAAGCACGGCGGCGAGGATCAGCATCCGCAAGGGATTGTCGGGGGGGAGTTCCTCGGAAATACTCAAAACATAATTGTCGGCCGTGGTGAAGAGTTCCTTGGTTAATCCCGCCCATTTCTTGCTCACGCGAGCCAACTCAATGTCGCCGTGTTTGAAGGTGAATTCCCAGCTCGTCCATTTGCCGACCAGTTCGCATAAATCCCGATCGCGATTATCCAATACGCGAAACGCACCGCCGATGCTGAAGCATTTTTGCTTGAATCCCCCCACGCATTCTTGGCGATCATTCATCACCTTGACTTGCGAAAGGAAGAAGGAAATGCCCCTTTGCACGCACAAGATCGGCTCCCCATCAGGAGTCGTCACCCGGACGTCAAATGGGGTCATACGTTTATAGTCCGTGAAGCGCAGCCACTTGGTGAAAAAGCCCAGGTGAGGTTCGCGGCAATGCATCAGCTCCTCGCCGGACTCGGCGTCATAGATGTCGTACTGGTTCGCGGCACGAAACATGCCCACGTGTTCTTTGATGAAATAGTTTTGACGCTGCAGGGCGGGATGCAAGTCCACGGTCCGTGCTCCTTGTGCGAGGAAATGAGCCAACGTTAGCTTTCACCATGCGGGAGACGGCAGCCTTCTCCGACGTCGGCTTGCGCCCAATGTTGCAAAATGGGTTCCAGTTGCTGTATCTCTCGCTGGAGCCGATCCCACGCGCTCCGCGCCTCCTCCAGTCGATTTTCCTTGGTCAAGGTCTCCATATCAAGGGCCGCGGCATAGGCGCGATGCGCGGCAAAGATGCCGACCAAGCCCTTGAGGGTGTGGGCGTGGAAATGGGCTTGGTTGAGATCGCCTGCTTCGAGGGCTGCTTGCAAATCGGCCATGAGCCGGGGGGCATCCTGGAAATAGGCGTCGATCAAGTCCTTCATGATCCCATGATCGTGGTCGAGGCGCTGCAAGGCGGCTTCACGGTCGGCCGCTTCCACGTCGGCCATGGGGAAGGCCGCCTTCGGCACCGATGGCTCCACCATGGGAGGAGCTTTTTCGACTGGCCCAGGAGGTTCCTTGATAATCGCGCTGGGAACCCATTTCTCGAACATCTGGAATAGCTCCTTGGGACGAAACGGCTTGACGAGATAATCATCCATCCCAGCAGCCAGGCAGCGCTCGCGGTAGCCGGCAAGGGCATGGGCGGTCAAGGCGATGATGGGTGTTCGCGGATGATTCTCCTGTTCGCGGCGGCGAATCAGGGACGTGGCCTCAAAGCCGTCCATGATGGGCATTTGCATGTCCATGAGAATAACGTCGAACCGGCGCTGGGCGGCCATGGCGACCGCTTCCTGGCCATTAGACGCCAGGGCGACTCGGTGCCCGCGCTTTTCGAGCATGCGCATCGCCAGCATCTGATTGACGGTGTTATCCTCGGCCAGCAAGATCTCCAGGCTCCGCAGCGGTCGATCCTCTTCGGGCTTCTCCTCGGAGCGAACGGGCGTTCTGGAGTCTCCCTCCGGCGCTAGCATGCTCAGCACGGCTTCTTGGAGAACTGATTCGCGAAGGGGTTTAGTGACGAAGCTGGTGTTGGGATAATCGCGGCAGCGCAGGCTATCTTGCTTCAGTTGCATGCCCAGCAGCATCATCAGAACGGGCGGCAAAGTCGTCATCTGTTCGCGCAATCGCTCCAAGGCTTGGAAGCCATCCATGCCTTGCAGCTTGCCGTCGATGAGCAAAAGGCGATAGGGCTGACCTCGTTCCAAGGCCAATTGCAATTCGGTCAAGGCGCGATCCACTTGGCTGACTACCCGCGCCGCACAGCCCCATCGGTAAAACATATCCAACAGAGCGTCGCCCGTGGCCGAGTGATCTTCCACGACTAAAATCGGCAACCCCTTGAGGCTGTCTAATTCGGCCGCGGCCGCCATTCCAGGCGAGGCATCTTCCTGTGCCTTGAGTTTGATCAAGAAGTGAAATTCGCTGCCCTGGCCCATGACGCTGTTGGCCCACGCCTGGCCGCCGAACAGATCGACGATTTGCGTGACAATGGCCAAGCCCAGTCCCGTGCCCCCATATTTTCGAGTGGTAGAGGAGTCGACCTGGGCAAAAGGCTGAAAGATACTTTTTAGTTGCTCTTCCGGGATGCCGATGCCCGTGTCGCGAACGGTGAGATGCAAGCCGATTTCATGTTCGGCCAAAGACAAAGCTCCTGGTTCGGCACGGCGGCATTGGACCACGATTTCTCCCACCTGGGTAAACTTGATGGCGTTGCCCACGAGGTTGATCACGACTTGGCGCAGTCGATGGGGATCACCGATGTAGTGATCGGGAACGTCCGCGCGGATGTGGCAAGCCAATTCCAGGCCTTTCTTTTGCGCCCGCAAGGCCAGCGTGCTGACCGCGTCCGCCAAGGCGTCCCTGAGCGAAAAAGGAATTTGCTCCAACTCCAACTTGCGGGCCTCGATCTTGGAAAAATCGAGGATGTCGTTCAAGAGCGTCAACAACGAGTCGGCCGAATACTCGATCATTTGAGCGTATTCATGCTGCTCGTCCGTGAGTTCGGTTTGGAGCAGCAATTCAGCCATGCCGATGATGCCGTTCATGGGCGTGCGGATTTCGTGGCTCATGTTCGCCAGGAAATCGCTCTTGGCCTGGTTAGCCCGCTCCGCTTCTTCCTTGGCCCACTTTAATTCCTGCTCGGCGTGCTTGCGAAAAGTGATGTCGGTGATGACGCCATCGAGCAAAAGGGCCGAAGCTTCCGGCACGCGGCTGATCAAGACCGTTTCACGCACCCAGCATGCGCTGCCGTCGGGCCGCAAAACGCGATACTCCGCCTCGGTGGGCTGCCCCCCTTCCAGTTTTTTCGAATTCTCTTGCCACCGCGGCCGGTCTTCGGGATGCAGAATGGCTCCCCAATTGTCCCGATTGCGAATGAAGTGGCTGGAGGAATGACCGGTGATCTTTTCGATGACCGGAGAGATATAGCGATAGACCCATTGGCGATCCGGCCCAATTTTCGCGGACCACAAGCAATCCGCCACCGAGGAAAGGACCCGGCGCAGCTCCGCTTCCACTTTCTTCAGCTTCGAGAAGGCCTCCCGCTGCGCTCGGACGTCCCGGGCCGTGATCAGGCTCAACGTGCGCGGTTTCACATGCAAGCGCGTGATCGTGAGGTTGACGGGAATCCAATGATCCGCCTGCTTGGTGCGCAGCAAGAACCCATCCTTGCCGTGAAAGATCCCAGTGCGATGGTAGGCATTTTCCATTTGGGTGAGGCTGGCATCTTGCTCGGCCCGCCACAATTCCGACGTGCGCATCTTGAGCAGCTCGGCCTTATTGAAGCCGCTCATGCGTTCGGCCATGGGATTGGCATCGAGTAATTCGCCCGTGGCGGGGTCGAACAGAAAGAGCGCATCCCCCGCTTCCTCGAATAAAACCTGGGCCAGGTCTTCGTAGCGTATCGTGCCTTTCATGTCCGTGCCGGCTCCCCCTCAGTGACGATCTTGCTTGCATCGATCATAATCGACGTGCCCATGAAGCTCCACGGGCTAGCATCGATAAAAAATGGCCCCGCGGGCTGCGGAGCCATCCAATTTGTAGCAAGCATGATGGCATGGACAAAGCCACGGCCTGAAAGGATCAGCCCGCGGCATTGGCCGCCGCGATGACTTCGTCCGTCAGATTGAGATTGGAATAGACGTTCTGCACGTCATCGTGATCGTCCAGCATTTCCATGAGTTTGAGGACTTTCTTGGCGTCCTCTAAAGGCACGTCCATGGGCGTTTTGGCCAACTGTGTCAGCTCCGCGGAAAGCGGCGTCAAACCCTTCTTGGACAAGGCTTCCTGAACGCCGTTGAAAGCGGTCGGCTCGCAGATGATTTCATACTGCTTCTCCGACGGCCGAACGTCCTCCGCGCCCGCTTCAAGGGCCAATTCCATCAGGGCGTCTTCATCGATGGCGGCGCGGTCGAGAACGATCAGCCCCTTGCGGTCGAACATCCAGCCGACGGCTCCGGGGTTGGCCATTTTGCCGCCGCCCCGTTCGAAGATTTTTCGGACCTCGCCGTTGGTGCGATTGCGATTGTCCGTGGTGATGTCCACCAGGATCGCCACGCCCCCCGGCCCATAGCCCTCGTAGACCAATTCTTCCAGGATTTCGCTTTCCAGCTCGCCCGTGCCCTTCTTGATGGCCCGTTCGATATTGTCCTTGGGCATGCTGGCCGCCCGGGCCTTGTCGATGGCATAGCGCAGTTTCAAATTGGCGTCCGGATCGCCGCCGCCGTTGCGGGCCGCAATGAGGATGTAGCGGCTCAGCTTGCTGAAGAGTTTGCCGCGCTTGGCATCGGCAACCCCCTTGCTTCGTTGGATGTTGGCCCAGTGAGAGTGGCCAGCCATAAAGACCTCGCGCTTCCAAGAAAGGCAACCCCTGCCAGGGGCGCTGCGATGGAACTTGTTGACCTCGGGCAATGCAGGAGACGTTTCGCAGGGCCTTAGCCGCCGCGCACCGCTCCTCCTATTTACGATACTTTCTTCGCTAGCGATTGCCAGAGGCGCGAAGGATTTCGAGGCGGCGCAGGTGAGCTTCCACTTCGGTCCGCCGCGTCTGAAAACCCCGATATTTGGGCGTGAGATACAAGGCTTGGGCTTTTTGCCAATGTTGATAGGCGCGGTGGACGTCGCCCCGAACTTCCAGCACTTCCGCCAGATGGGCGTGAATGGCGGGGTCGTCGCCATCGGGCGCCGCCGCGGCTTGCTGCAAGAGGGCGAGGGCTTCCTGGACTTTACCCTGTTTGAATAAAACCCATCCCAGGCTGTCCAGATACGCCCCATGATCGGGCAGCGGTCCGGGCTTGTCCAGGGGCGAACGATGCCGTTGGCGCTCGGCCCGATCCAATTCAATCGCCTTGCGAATCAGCTTCTCCGCTTGCTCCAAATTGTTACCCTGTTCGGCCCAGAGATATCCCAGATCGTTGCAGAGGATGTGGTCTTCCGGATCAATCGCAAACAAATGCTCCAAATGTTTTTGGGCCTCGTCATACTCCTTCATCGCGGCGTAGGCGCCGCTGAGCAGATGGCGAATGGGCCGCTGCAGCGCAGGCTCCTCCCGTTCCTTGAGCAGGTCCTCGCCCCATTGCACCGCTTCTTTGAATTGCCCCGCGCGATAATGCAGCAAGAGCAAAGTGACGTTGGCCTGGTCCTGTTCCCGAGACCGGGCCGCCGTTTGGCTAATAACTTGCCGATTGAGATCGACCGCCGTCTGAAAATCGCCCAACATGGAATAGGCGCGGGCCATCTCCAGTTGAAAGACATGCGCGGGCACCTCCGTCTTGAGTGCCAGGGCGTCGCGGCAGATACCGAGGACTTTTTCATACTGCTCGGTCTCGGAGAACAGTCGGATCAATTCCAGATAAACCTCCGCCGACTGGGGTTCATCTTGCAGCAAGCTGCGGTAGAGCGGTTCGGATAGTTCATGGAGCTTGGCCTGCCGGCTGAGCACGGCCAGGAGTTGCCGAGTGCGTGCGGCCAGGGATTTGCCTTGCGACAGTTGTTTCACGGCAGCCAGGGCCAGGCCATGGACCATGACGCGGTCCTTGGAAATGACCTCCAATTGCAGCCGCGCCAGTGAAGCTCGCTCCACTGCGGCCGCGTCGTTGTCGAAGCGCTGCAACAATTCCTGCCATCGGGATTGCTGCACGAATAAATCCGCCAGAATGCGGTAAACGGCTTCCGTGGGGCTTTCCTGCATCATGTGCGTGAGCAGCGGCTCCGCCTGGGCCAACTTCCCGCGTGCGATGAGCTGGCGAGCATAAAGTTGTTTAAGGGGCTGGTTGAAGGAATCCCTGGCGATGGCCTGCTCCAATTCCGGAAGAATCTCCTCCTCCCGGTTCATTTGACTCAGCAATTCCACAAGCTTGTCATAGGCATCCACACCCATGGGCTGCGAACGCAAATAGAGCCGCAAATAATGAAGGGCCTGGTCAAGCTGTTGCGATGCCTGATAGACCTCGGCCATGCGCAAGAGCATGGCGGCTGCTCGTTCCGGAGCCTTATCACGCGCCGTTTGAAACGCAGCTAGCGCTTCCTTGTACTGCCCGGCTCGGAGACGAACCTGCCCCAGTCGTTCGTACGTTCGGGCCGCTTCTTCGATGATCTGCTTGCGATCCACGGATGCGGGGTCGGCGAGGATTAATTCAGGCTGTTCCAACAGCGCTGCGACCTGGGCATAGGTCGAAGCCGCGGCGGCCGGCTGATTCAACTCTTCCTGCAACTGGGCCAGGCTGTAAAGCATCTGGGCATACACCGCGGGCCGACCCTTGGCGGCGGGCACCTTCACGGCCTTTTGCAGCACGGCAAGGGCATCCCCTTTCTTACCTTTCTCGCGCAATTCTTGACCGTACCGAAAAGCCAATTCATAATCATCAGGATCCAGCTCCAGCGCCTTTCGGCAACACTCCATGGCGAAGGCTTCACGGTCCAGCCGATAGCTGAGAGGAATCATGGCCTTCAGCACGGCTACAGCCTTGGGATCTTCCTTTAGTGCCTCTTCATAGGCTTTCATGGCCTCGGCCCATTGACGCTGATGCTCCAGCGTGCGGCCCAGGGCGAATTTGCGCAGGGCTTGATAATGCTGTTGTCGCTCGAGTGGAAGCGGCTTGGGTTGGATGATCGAATAGGTTTCGAGATGACGATCCTGGCGCACTTCCTGATCCCGCCCGCTGATTAAAGTCGACCCCAGGCCCATCAAGCACAACGCGCCAGCCGCGATTCGAATCGTCCCTCGTCGCATTCTCCACCTCCATGATCGCACGGCGATGCATTCCTTGTCGCCATCGTGACCTCATCATGCAGATGGCGGGGCGGCTGGATTGTAACAACCTAGTGAAACGAGGCAAGACGAGTCGAATACGGCTCGTCTTGGAGAGTGGTCTCAGGATGATTGGTCATTGGCGCTCAGCGTGAACGAATTAGCCATGCTGCAAGACGTCGAGCACGGCCTTGCCTTTGCCATCTGGGGTTACGTAAAAGGGACGCTTTTCCGTCACGGCGTGATATGTCGGCGGAATGCCCATGGCGTGATAAATCGTGCTATGCAGTTCGGTGACGGTCATGGGGTTTTCCACGACGGCCAAAGGTCTTTCGTCAGCCGTTCGGCCGTAAACGAATCCTGGTTTGGCGCCGCCCCCCCAAAGGACGACGCTGCTGGCCGCCGTGAAATGACGATGCATGCCGAAATGCTTGAGGTCGGTGATCACGTCGGGCTGCGCGGCCTGATCCTTGACCGGTTTGCCGGGCTTGCCTTCGGTCAGGGCGTCGCGGCTGAACTCGCTGGCGAGGACCACCAGCGTGCGGTCGAGCAGGCCGCGCTTCTCGAGGTCGAGGATGAGCTGCGCGATTGGGCGGTCGATCTGTTTCTTCATATCCACAAGCCGGGTATGGCCATTTTCGTGGGTATCCCAGCCCAGGAAAGGAATGTACTCGGTGCTGACTTCCACGAACCGGGCCCCTGCCTCGACGGCTCGCCGCGCCAGCAGACATCCCAATCCGAACTTGCCGGTGTTGTAAACGTCAAAGGAAGGCTGTGGCTCGAGATGCAAGTCAAAGGCCTTGGCGGCGGGCGAGTTCATGAGCCGATAGGCCCGATCCAGCGACTGCTCCAAGGCTTCTTTTTGCTTCTCCTTTGGCTGGCTGCTCTTGGGACTGGCCTGGGCAAGCCGCTGCCAGGCGTCGTACCGGTTTTGAAACCGCTGCGCGTCCATGCCCTTGGGCGGGCGGACCGCTTCCACGGCGGTGCGCGGGTCGGGGATGCGAAACGGCCCAAACTCGCTGCCCAGGAAGCCCGCGGTTTGAAACGCCTTCAACTCCTCCGCTTCGCCGTTGCCCTCATAGGATTGGCCGATATCGATGAACGGCGGCATGGCCGGGTCGCGAGGTCCGAGGGCTTGGGCCATCCAAGATCCCAAATGGGGCGCTGCCACGGATTGGGGCGGCTCATAGCCCGTGTGCCAGTGATATTGATGCCGCGTGTGCAGGATGAAGCCCAGATCGGGGAGGACAAGCGAGCGAATAAGCGTAGCCCGATCCATCACCTTGGCAATGTTCTCCAGTCCTTCGGAGATTTGCAGATCATCCACCGAAGTGTTGATGGCCGGGAACGTGCACAACATGTCTTCCGTCTTGAGTCCCGGCGCAAAGGGATGATATCGCTTGGGGTCGAAAGTCTCGACATGGGACATGCCTCCCGCCATCCAGAGCAGAATGACCGCATCGGCGGACCGGCGCGGCAACAGCCGGGACGGTTCCGGCTCCTTGGGGACTGCCCACAAAGGACCGGTCAAGGCCGCGATTGAACCGACGGCCGCCGCTTGCATAACCTCGCGGCGCGTCAGAGATGCAGAGAGCCGACTCTTGTGTGCCATCGTTGGGTTTCCCATTAATCGATCAATTGATACTCAGGCAACATCAGCAGCGTCCAGAGAAAGTCGGCGACCCCTTGAGCTTGGGCCGGCTTGCCTATCAAGGTCATGGCGATCGTGCGTTCGTCTTCCGTCGCAGTTCGCCCCAGGGCCGTCTGATAAAGATGGTCCAGGATGGCCGAACCATCGCCCTGGAAACGGTCCAACAGTTTTGCCGCGCCCGCCCGTAGTTGTTGATCCAGGATTTTGCCGTTGGTCAGTTCCAACGCTTCGATCAGGGTCGCCAGGGATTCCCTGCGGGTCACGACTTGATCCCGGGTCGGCCTCCCCATGGCCCGGCTGAGTTCGTCATCGTGGAGAAAAACGGAGCGCACGTAGAGCGATCGCTCCGGGCTGACGATCACTTGAAATTGGACCGAAACCGGCGTTTTCCGTTCGACCGCCCCCGTGTCCGGTCCGACCGTGGCGCGAAAGCGGGTGTAACCCGGCGGCAAGCGATAAACGATTTCCGAGCGGGCATGGGTCCCCAGCCCCCATTCGATCAACGTGCCCCCGATCCGCAGCGGTTCCTGATTGACGTTGACGTTCCGCTCGACCTTGCCATGTCCGGTCGTGGCGGACAGCCAGTCCAATTCCGTGAGTTTCAAGGTGCCTTGCGGCCCGGCGAGCCGGACTTCGCCCCAATTGGCCCAATCGAAATGCTGCCCATTGCCGCCGTCGCGAACGTGCAGCCGCAAGACCTCGGCGTCGCTGATGTCGACGTCGATGGGCAAGCTGCCATCGCGCATCACCGGGGATTCGAAGAGCAGCTTCATGGCGTTCGGAAGCACGGCGGCGGGCCGGGTCGGCCAGACGCCGGTGAGCGTCGCCAGGCCGTCGAGAAATTGCTCCGCCGTGAGCCGGCGAACGGTCGGTCCCGTAAAGACGAAGGCGGTCTTCGAGCTGCTGCCCCCGTCCTGCATCGGGACGGCGGGCCATTGGTATGCCTGCGAGGTGCAGATCAACCGCAGCGTGTGCTTGAGGTCGTAGCCATGCGCGATGAAATCCGCGGCCAGCCAATCCAGCAACTCAGGATGCCAGGCGGGTTGATCGAGATCATCCACATGGTCCACCAAGCCTCGGCCCAGCAACTGCGCCCACAGCCGATTGACCATGGTCCGAGCAAACCGGCCATTTTCCGCTTTGGTGATCAAGTCCGCTAACTGCCGCTGCCGCTCCCGCTGTGTGAGTTTGGCGTCAAGCTGACCCAGTTCGGGGTAGATGAAGCCAATGCCGGCGGATTTGCCCGTGGGCTTGTCGCAGCGGTGGATCTCCAGGGGCTGCTCCGTGAACACGCTGGCCAGGGCGTAGGCATCCTTGAGCCGCCAGTGATTGACGAAACTATCATGGCAACTGGCACATTTGAGGTTCGTGCCCAGAAAAACTTGGGCCACATTCTGAGCGGCCTGGATCGGCGTCGACTGGCTGGCGTTCACCACGCCGCGCCAGACAAAACCCTTGATGAACCCTTCCGATTCCGGCGTGGGAAACACCAATTCCCGCACCAGGCGATCATAGGGTTTGTTCTCCGCCAGGGACCGATGCAGCCAATTCGTGATCGTCTTGCGTCCGCCATCGATGAAGCCCGTGCCGCGGTAGGCGTTGCGGAGATGGTCGTTCCAGAAGGTCAGCCAATGGTCGGCGTAATCCTCGTGTCTGGCCAGCAAGGCTTCGACGAGCCTGGCGCGCTTGTCTGGAGCCTGGTCCGCGATGAACCGTTGAAGCACCGATGGCTCGGGCAGCAAGCCGATGAGGTCCAAGTAGACCCGCCGAGCGAAGGCCGCATCCGACACCACAGCGGGAGGCGGCACGTTCTTCTGCCGCAAATAGGCGTGGAGCCAGCGGTCGATCGGATGATCGGCGCCGCCCTCGGGCAAGGCAGGTTGCTGCAAGCGAACGGGAGCGCGGGGAAAGCCAAACACGACGTCGCTGGGCCAGGCCAACCCTTGATCAATCCAGGCCCGCAAGAGGCCGATCTGATGGGCCGACAGACGATCGCCCTTGGCGGGCATGGGACGTTCGGGTTCATGGCCAGCCACCAATTGGATCAGCAAACTTTGATCGCTTTGCCCCAGGACCACCACGGCCCCGGACTCACCGCCCTCGAGCAAGTCCGCCCGTGATTCCAAGGAGAGGCCGCCGCGATGATTCCCCTGCGAATGGCATGACAGGCAGCTTTTCTCCAAAATGGGTTGGATGTCCTTGCGAAAATCGACCTTCTGCTGCGCGGCGGGCGGCAGAGAAGGCGGGGGATCATCCTCTCCCGCGACCCACGTCCAGGGAATGAGCAGCAAAATCGTCAAGCCAAGCCAACGGTTCAAAGCTACCTCCAGGCGGCAGGATGAAGGAGGTCACCAAACGGGGGGTAAGTCGTTGCCTTTTCTTTTTTACTGGATCGCTCCGTCGATTGAAAGCTTAATCCTGAGCTTGCGCCTTTCGCACGCATGGCCGGGCGTTCCGGTCATGCCAGCTTTTTCATTGACAACCCATGGTGGCATCAATTCTAAAGGAAATAGACCCACCGCATCGCCAAAGCCCAGCTCGTCGACCAGGAACAGGAGGGACCATCATGCTGCCGATTCAATCCATTCTGCATCCGACCGATTTCTCTACTCGCTCGGATCAAGCCTTTCAATTGGCCTGTTCCCTGGCCAGGGAAAACAACGCCCGAATGATTGTCCTGCACGTCATCGACATGCCCACGGCCAGTTTCAAGGGCGTTTCGATGGCCCCGCCCACGCCGCCGCCTTCACCCGAGGAGCAAGAGGCCCTTCAACAACAACTTCGCACGATCCAGCCGCCGCCAGGATCCAGTTTCCCCATCGAACACCGATTGGTGATCGGCGAAACGGCCCCCGCGATCTTGCAGGTCGCCAAGGATGCTCATTGCGACTTGATCGTCATGGGAACGCATGGCCGGACCGGCTTGTCGCGCTTGCTCATGGGCAGCGTCGCCGAGGAGGTCCTGCGGAAGGCCCCCTGCCCGGTGCTCAGCGTCCGCGGACCGATGGCGGAATAGAGTCAACCCCCAGCCAGGACTTGACCGGGGGTTGCGTGATGGTTCAGAGCCATCCAAGGCGCGAGCGCGGGTTAATTCTGACCTGCGCTCTTTTTGCTTTTCTCTTCGGGCTTTTCCTTCGGTTTGGTCTTGAGGGGAAAGTCATCCGTGCGGAAGGGCGTGGCGGGCAAGCCTTCCTGGTTGTACAGATTCACCACGGGGTAATTGTCCCAGCCAAAACGCACCGCCACCGGGTCCTTGACTTCCCCATGGCTAACGACCACCGTTTTCCCTTCGATCCGGGCTTGGGCTGGAACGAAGCGTTGATCGGAGCCGCAGATCGTGAATCCCGACAATGGGCCATGCTTGGCGACCAGGCCCGACCCGACATGGTTGAAATGAAGGATGACATCGCTGCCGCGGATTTCCATTTTCTCGAACGCCGGGCCGGACCAGACGATCGGCTCCTTATAGGCCAAGGCTCGGGCCGCCAGGGCTAGCCGTTCGCCCACGGTCTCCTTTTCCTTTGGATGGATGTCGTCCCGATCGCCCACGTCGGTGATGACCACCATGCCGCAATGGCTGAGCTGCTTGGTCGTCAGCCATTGTGCTTCCCTTAATTCAGGCCAAATGCCTTCCGGCACGCCCTTCTCATAGGGTGCCAATTGCACCATCAGGAAGGTCATGTCATCTTGCTTCCAGGCTTTCCGCCAGGATTCGATCAAGGTCGGCATGAGCGTGCGGTATTCATAGGCCCGCGATGCATTGGATTCGCCTTGATACCAGATGACGCCGCGGATGGCGAAGGGTTGCAGCGGCATGATCATGCCGTGGTAAAGCTGGGCGGCGGCGTTGGGATTCGGCCGGGGATCGACGGGCGGCTTGAAAGGCGGCGGCGGCAGCACCGTGGCGGCGCCCACGCCGCCCTCCTTGGACTGCTGCGGCGTGTTTTCCTTGATCCATTTGGCTCGCTTCTCCTCATATTCCTTGAGCAGCCTGGCTTCATTTTTGACGTAATACGCCACCGCCTCCTCATGCCGCTTGACGAGATAGGCCAGGTCCGGATGGTTTTTCAGGGCCTCCTTGCTGGTCCAAGCTTCGGCCACGGTCCCGCCCCAAGCGGATTGAATCAAGCCGACGGGCACCTTGCGGGCGCGCTGCAACTCGCGGCCAAAGAAATAGCCGACGGCCGAAAAGGCGCTGGCGACATTGGGATTGCATACCTGCCACGCGGCCCGAATTTCCTCAACGGGCTCCAGGGCCGCTTTCCGCGGCACCTTAAACAAGCGGATCAGGGGTTGATCGGCCGTGGCCAGAGTTTTCTGCGGGTTGGCCGATCCGACGACGGGCCATTCCATGTTGGACTGTCCGCTGCAGATCCAAACTTCGCCGATGAGGACGTTCTTGAGCGTGACCGTGTTCTTGCCCTTGATGTGCAACTCCACGGGTTCCAGGCTGGCCTTGAGACCGGTCATGTCAATCCGCCATTGACCTTGGGCATCGGCGGTGGTTTGCCAGGTTTGACCTCCCAAAGTGACGGAGATGGATTCGTCTGGATCGGCCTTGCCCCAAATCGGCGTGCGCTCTCCTTGCTGCAGGACCATGTCATTGCTAAACAGGGCGGGAAGTTTCACGTCGGCCGCGGCGCTCAAGGCCGTCAGCCACCAGCCGCCCAGCAAACAGATCAATCGAAGCCAAGACGCGGACATAAAGACACCTCAAAAAGCTTGGGTCGGAACGAGGGTTCGTGTACAACGAAAGCATCCACTATTCGTTTCTATTACTCTGACTTGGCACGCGGCAAAGATAAAGCAAAAACTTAGCGGAGTAGCAATTGATGGGACCTGTCGCAAGTCCCCTGATGATTTCCACCAACTGCCGGGACGTATGGCTTCAAGGCGCGGCAACCGCCAATGAACAACTTCTGTGGCCCGAAAGGTCGATCCGCGCCTTGCGTGAAGCGGAGGCTTGCCGATGGTCGATTGGCCAGGAATTCGGCGGCTGGGATTGGCCGGTCGTGAAATGTTTTGAGGGCTATGCCGCGGTCGGCCGCTGCTGTTTGACGACGGCCTTCATTTTCAGCCAACGGGAAGCGGTGGTCCGGCGCTTGCGCGTGAGCCGCGACCGCCCCTTGGCCCGCGCCTGGCTCCCCCGCCTGGCGGAAGGCTCCGTGTGGGCTTCCGTGGGCGTGGCCCAACTGACCAGCTCGCGGCAGCATCTCGGACCGAGCCTGCGCATCGAACGGCAAGGCCAGCGCTTTCGTCTCCAAGGTCACGTTCCCTGGCTGACGGGAGCAGCGGCCTCGGACCTTTTGTTGGTGGGAGCGCGCGACGCCGAAGGAAATCCCTTTCTGGCGGGCATTCCCAAGGGAACGCCAGGCTGCGTCATTCAGCCGCCGCTCGAGCTGCTCGCCCTCCGCGGATCCTTGACGACCGAAGTGCACTTTCAGGACGTGGAATTGGATGATGCGTGGCTTTTGGAAGACCGCGCCGAACGGATCGGCGCCGGCGATGGCGCGGGCGGCCTGACGACGTCCTGTTTGGCCCTGGCTCTGGTGCAAGCCGCGGTCGATGGCCTGGACCGCGAAGCGCAGGACCGACCCTATCTCGCCGATCTGAAAAACCGCTTTGAACAAACCCATGCCCGGCTCTGGGATGAGTTGCTTTCCCTGGCCCAACAACCCATGGCGCCTTCCACGGCCTTGATCCGCATGCGCGCCCGCGCCACCGAAGAAGCTCTTCGAGCGACGCAAACCTTGCTCACCGTCTGCAAGGGCGTCGGCTTCGTTCATCCCCATCTGGCTCAACGTTTGGCGCGCCAGGCCCTCTTTTTCCTCGTCTGGTCGTGCCCGCGCCCCACGGCTGACGCCCTCCTGGAATGCCTGACCGCGGAAAGTCTTCTGCCCTGAACGCCTGCCATGCTTCCCGCTTAGGGGTGTACAATAAGAAACCCCACCGCCGGTGAGAGCGATGGGGAAAATGGTTGTTAGCAGATGGTTGAACAAAGGCGACTCGAACTAATCCAGGTCCGCGGTCGAAAAGGGTTCGCCCGCGTCCTTGGTGACCATCCGAGCGAACACCCGAATGTTGATCGTTTCCTTTACAAAGAGCACCGCACCATCCCCCATGAGCACATTGATGCCATTGGGGTGGAAGGAATAGGGTTCGTTGCTATTGGAACAGTTGATCGCACAGGGGCCGCCGATCGAAACGCCGTCAAAACTCGTGCCATCCAACCCGATGTCATTCTGCGAGTCGGCCCATTGCCCGCCGGTGACGCGATTGGTGTAGCCGTCCCAAATCAGGCGTCGCCGAGCGTAACGCTGCGGTCGTCCCGCGCACTCCAAGATCATGACGCAATTGGAGGAGCCGTCGCCGCTGATCATGTCGGCAAACCGGCGCCGGCCATTTTTTTTCAACACGGCTTCGCCGGCGCTATCCACGAGGTTCAGCCCCGAAGGTCCCAACAGGGTTTTCACTTCATCGATCACCGCATAGTCGCCGCAAGCCCCTTCGACGATGCCATAAACCGAGCTGCTGAAGCGATCGGTCCGGTTGGCGTCCGCCGTCGGGCATTGGACGATTTTGAGCTGCGTTTGTCGACCGGCGGCATTGGCGGCCGTTCGCCAATCCAAATCGAGATTGAACTTGCGAAACAGGGCGTCCTCCTCGAGATAGGGCAGAAGAAAGACCATGTAGCTGTGATTGGGAAGGGCGCTGCCCGTGGGCGTTTGTGTTTGCGTGGTGGCGAAATAGCCGAGGTCGCCATGGTAATTATGCTGGGCAATGCCGATGTTGCGCATCTTGTTGCCGCACTGGATGCGGGCCATCGCCTCGCGAACGCGCTGGATGGCGGGCAGGAGCAGGGCAATCAAGAGCGTGATGATCGCAATGACCACCAGCAGTTCGATCAAGGTGAAACCTTTTCGTGAAACACGAAGCGACATGCGTTTCCCTCCGGAAGAAGTTGGGGTTGCTCGGATCACTGGGGTTGCAATCGGAAGGGCTCCAGTTCGTTTTTCCCTTCCTTGATTTCCACGATGACCGTGGACGTTTCCGCCCGGCCATACTTGGCGGGCAATTTGTTGGGCCCGATGAAATCGCTGCTGCCATCGGGTTCGGGATGGCGATCCATCCACAGGAACGCCACTTGATAGCGCCCCACGGCCGCTCCCGGTCGGTCGCGCCGACCCATCACTTCGAAATAACCGCCTTCATCCGTGTAGGCTTCCGGCCGTTCGATGTCATTCGGATCATCCATGGGATAGAAAATCACCCGACAATCCTTGATCGGGACGCCTTGGTAAAGAACCTGCCCGCGAACGGGATGCAGGGCTTTCTGCGGGGCCTTGGATTGGCAGCCCGCCCAAAGCCCGAGGCTCAACAGCAAGCTCAATGCCGCCGCGAGCCGAAGTCCCATCGAACACACGTTCATCATGCTGTTCCTCTGAACCGGTGAAGCGTTTCTGGACGACGCGGCCAACAAAGGGTTAACCGCTGGTGATGTTGCTGATCGTTGGGCGACCATCAGCGTGGCATCTCCAAGCCATCCAACCATGTTGGTTTCATGGTTGGGTAAGCTCTAAATGCACTTTGATAGGAGGTGGAATTAACGAAAGGATACCAAGGCATGACACCCTGGCAAGCAGGTTCATCGGTTACTCGTCAAGGTAACACTGATCGCACAAATTTCCTTCAAATTTCCTTCACATATCATTGGGCAGGGTTGCAGGGTCGCTTTGCACAGGATTCTTCGTTCCCTCGGATGCATAGTGACCAAGCTCTTGCGGGGAAAGGGGTTCCGCAGCCGCACCGGGGATGAGGATCAACTCGATGGGTCCGAAAGGCTCTGCTTGCTCAGCCAGGACGCGACCCCATTTAATCAGTTCCAAAAGCGCCAAGAACAATCCCACCATCCGGCCGCGTGTTCGCGGCGGCGTGAAGACGGTCTCGAAGAGCAACCGCTGTTCGCCGGCTTCATTGGACGGGGCGGATGCGAGCAGCGCGAGGATGTTCTCCATATGCTTTTGCAACGGCGTGTCATCGTCGATGATCGTGCGGTCGGTGTGCGTCAAAGTGGCCCGCAAGACCCGCTCGAAGGCACTGACCAAGTCCCACAACTCCACCTGCTGAATGGGCTGATCCGCTAAATCCCTGTTCATGGCGGGTCGTTCAATGCCTTGTCGCTGCCAATAGCGGGCTTGCTCGGCGGCCAGGGCATCCAGCCGATCCGCTGCTTCCCGATATTGCTTGTATGCCAGCAATTGTTTCACCAGCTCCGCCCTGGGGTCCTCCTCGGCCTGTGCTTCCTCCGCGGTTGGATCGTCTGGCAGCAGCATCCGGCTTTTGATTTCCATCAAAGTGCTGGCGACCACCAGAAACTCTCCCGCCGCTTCCACGTCAATGGCCTGCAAGACTTGGATGTAGCCAAGATACTGTTCCGTGATCACGGCAATGGGAATGTCGCTGATCTCCACCTCATGCCGCTTGACGAGATAGAGTAGCAAATCCAAAGGGCCTCGGAAAATGGCCAAATCCACGCGATACGTCGGCGCCGGCGTCATGGAAGCGTGATCTCTCCCTAGCGAATAGTCTGGAGTTGACTCGATGGGCGACTATCTCAAGATGCCCGCTGGCTGACAAGAGCAATCGTCCTTCTCCGCCATCTCCTTGGCGTTCCAAGGAGCACTCCCCCTTGTCAAGGACCGGTGCCATCCATCAGAATGAGCTTGCCCGTGCCGCGGCAGCGCTTGCGCGACAAGAGCAAGGCAACTCAACCTTTTCTTTTCTGGTCGTTCATGGATGCTCGCCCCACTCTTTGCGTCATCTACAATCCGCGTGCCGGTCGACGGCGTTCGGGGCGGCTGTGGCTGGAGATGCGACGCCGCTTGGCTCATCAAGCCGACTTCTGGCCGACGACAGCGGCGGGGGAAGGGATCGCCCTGGCTCGCAAGGCTTGCGACCTGGGTTACTCGACCCTCGTGGCGGCAGGCGGCGATGGCACGTTTCACGAAGTTGCCAATGGCATTCTCACTTCCACCAAGCCCGCAACCGCCATGGGCCTGATCCCCTTGGGATCGGGAAATGATTATGCTCGAACCTTGTGCTTGCCGCGGGATGCGGACACGTTGGTGCACTATGTTTGCAGTTCCAAGGCATGGTGCGTGGACGTGGGAGAAGCCACGCTTCCCGGCCAAACGGGACCGCGCTATTTCATCAACACCCTCGGGCTGGGCTTGAGCGGCGCCGTCAGTTGGGAGGCTCGTCAGATCCATGGTTTGAGGGGCCTGCCGCTGTATGGCCTGGCGGCGATCAAGGCGATCTGGCGATCCTTTCATGCCCTTGACACACAATTCGTCGTGGATGAACAACCGTGGTCCACCGCCACGCTGTTCCTATCCGTGGCCGTTGGTCCGACCGAAGGCGGCGGTTTTGTCGTGGCTCCCGAAGCGCAACTGGACGATGGCTGGTTGGATTATCTCCATGCCTCGAGCATGAGCCGATGGGCCGCCCTGAACCATTTGCCTCGGCTTGCCCTGGGTTGGCTGCCTGAAAACGGCGGCCCCATCCGCCGAGGCCGCTGCCGGACCATGCTCATCCAGTCGCAGCAGCCGATGACCATCCACACCGACGGCGAACTCATCGCCACGCCAAGGCAGCCCGCCCATGAAGTGGCCATTCGACTGCTGGACAGGCGGCTTCGCCTGCGCTGCGATCCCATCCGCTGAGAGAACGCTTTACCCCAAGCCGCTCCTCGTCGTTTCTCGCGGCAGCATTCTGCACGATCACATCGTTCCGCCGAGGGACGGCGGCGTGCCCGTGATGGGAATGGGGCCCACGATGGCGCCTTGGGGCAAGTCCGGATTGTAACTGATCATCTTCACGTCCGTGCCATGGGTGTGATAGGTGTTGTTGCTGTTGATGTAATAGTAACCATCCGTGTCGATCGCGGCTCCCGTCCAGGTGGCTTTGTTTTTCGCGCAGATTTCCATCCAGCGCCGAGCATAGCGGGAATAGTCATTGCCCAACTCGTCGCGAATGGCCGTCGCCATGTCCCTGGCCACGGTGGTGCCAAACGTGCCATCGCCCGGCGACGTGAAGCGGAATCCCAAAATGGCCTGCAGTGGCCCCTCGCGCGTGCACAGCAGCCGCGCCCAATCCAAGCCATAGGACTTGCGATCCTTATCCTCCACTTTTTCCCCATAGACGTTCCAAAACAGCACGCTGCAGCCATTGATGATCAAGACGTCGATGTCCCAAGGACTCTTGACCAGGTCCATGCTGCTGCGCGGCTTGGTCCAATGCTTCAGCAAGTCCATCGGTGAAAGCCAATCGGGATGATGACCGCCCAGGATCAAGTTGCCGTTCCACCAGGAGCCATGCCCGGTGTAGAAGACGACGTCGGCGGGACTGCGCACGAAAGCCCAAGCCACGCGCTCTTCGGGCTTGCTCGCCGGGGTGATCTGCTCCTGCTCGGGGATCAACACCTCGAGCACCTCCACGCCGCCGGCCAGGAAGAGCTGCTTGGAATCGGGCTGGCGTTTCTTGGCATCCCCCGTCGGCTGCCCCAGAAACGGCGGCTGATAGCCGGCCCCGCGCAAGCCGAACTTCCCCTTGAGAATCTCCCGGAAGGCCTTATCCGACGTGGCCATGGGGCGTGCCACCGTCGCCAATTCAGGCACGTCGTCCATGTTGAGATTGAAGACCGTGTTGATCAGCGGAATCGTGCCGGCATAGTGGCCATTGACGCGCTGCAAACGATGGCGGATGTTCTTGCCGCGCGTGCTGTTGTATTGCGACCAGCCATCGAACTTGCCCACGGCGTTGGGCTCCCGAGAGCGAATCTCGACTTCCAACGAATCGGGCGGCGCTTCGCCGGAGCCATTTTTATATTTGACGCGGACGTTCAGCCGTTCAACGGACATGCCGATGACGTCCTGTGCTGGATTAATCGGCGTTGAGCCTCCATCGTTCATGATCTCGATGCGTTCAATTGCCGTGGGCATGGCCACCTCAAAGGGATTGCCGCGCTGCCCCGAGGTCCCCCATAGGCCGTCTGGGCGTTGCGTTACTCCCTTAGCCCGGCGAATGGCGTTTTGTGCCTTGCGTTGGCGGTTTTCTCGACGTGGATGGCACCATAACCAGGTCATCGATCGACACGACCGGCGAAGCGACGCTGATCGCGGGCAGCGAAGTTCCTTATTTCTGCACGGCCAAGTAATTCGTCGTCATGAAATTTTCGAACACTGCGTCATACTCAGGCAGGGGAATCAACCCGCCGGGCAGAATCGCATGGATGTGAAACTGGCCGCCGAGCAGTTGGAAAAAATCGAGCAATAAGGCCCGAGAATCCAGATTACAACCGCCATATTCCCATTGGATGCATCGAATCCGCCGCTCGCCCAGCATCCGCTTGGCCCCCTGTAGAATCGCCAATTCATGGCCTGCTTAGGCCTAATAAGTAGGTTGGCGTCGAAAGGCGCTGCTTGCACCTCGTTCAAAAGATTTACTGACGATCCCTGGATGTCTGGCGAGACTCATGCGGTGATGCCAATTCCATAGGCCGCAATTGCGAGCGCAGCAAGCGGTCAAGAAGGATGATCGAGATCATCCTATCGCTCAGGCTGGTTCCATAGATAATAATTCCCAGGCAGGTGAGAAATCGCGACCTGCTGCCAATGCAGGTCGGGCATGAGGTTTCGCCAGTGACTAAAGTCAACCAGGTTGTCGACCTCATTGAAGCGATCCTGAAAGGCGATGCAGTAAAGATTGGCATGGATCAACTCACGGACCTTGCATCGTAAGGGGATGGGGGTTTCGCTCAGCGACCAAAGAGCGATGAACAAGTCGATGGACTGCATCCGCTGCACAATCATCTCAAGCTCTTCCCACTGCGAAATGCACCAGACTTGTTGATCCGGTGCTTGGCCACACACGGCCGAACCGCCAACGCCATTCAGGAAAAATTCCTGCAATGCGGAGAATTCAGGCAAATCGAAAATGACATATCGCCCTTTGAAACCTTTCTTGCAAATGATTCGGGCTAGGCTGCCGTAACCGCCGCCGAATTCAAGGATGCTGGAATACTGGGAAATGTTCTTGCCGGTCGCGGCTTCCCAGCGGAAAAGCGTGTAGGCGTGATGGATCAGGTTGCCGCTGCTGCTAGGCAGAAAAATGGAGCGTTCGGGATATCCCCAGCCTGATTCGATGAGCAGTTCCGCCCAAACCGATTGCCAATCTGAAGATGCACGCAAGGATTCCAATTCAGGAATTATCCAAGGCGCATCGCCGACAAACATCGTTTTGCCAATGACATCCCATTCGAGAAATCGCGACGGGTCAGCGTCCAGGATGAGTTGCCGCAACCGCTGTCGATTGCCCATCCACTCCAGTTCGGAGCGATGCTCAACGGAAAGTGGCAAGGGAGGCAAAGCGCGGATGCGTTCCCTCAGCAAATCAATATGCTGTTGACGGCTTTCGCTGGCCTTGGACGTGTGACGCGGTTGCAGCTTTTTGAGGAGTTTGCGCCAGAACAACATGCTGCAGTCTCGGTTGCATGAAAATTGAGAACGATCCACCGCGGTATGGCTGTTGTATGCAATGAACATAGGACAGTCCGAAAATAGCCATCAACTGGCTCAAGCCGCGTGTTGCGAAGGTGCCTTATTGAACAGAGAGGATTTCAAATGGGGCTTCCGACTTGCACTTTTACCTCATTGCGGTTCGAGTCATCCCGCTTCGGTGCGGCCAGGGCGACAACAATATCGGAAGTCGCTGGCCCGCGACCGAATGGAACGCCTTTGCTCGATGATGAAGGATTTGGAGGAGAGCTAATTTTTTACCTGTGGCGTCACCGGCGGGCTTGGTTTCTTCCAACTCGGGACGTATTGACGCAGAAAGGCGTGGATATCTTCATCCGTGTCGAGCGTGTCGTAACCGCACCGGCGCATCTCTCTAAGGGCTTCTTCGTTTGACCAGCGATCCACTTCCATGCGATACAGGGCCACGTAGATGCCCGTGCGATGGGAGCCTTTGAAGCAATGGATGAGCATGGGCCGGGGGTAGCGCACCGGGTCATGGATGATCTCCAGAAAGCGCCGCACATTCTCCTCAGCTGGCGGCGGGCCGGCCTTTTTCTCCGACCATTGCTTCGGAGCGATGCGAACAAAGACGATCTCCTGCTTCCGGGCATATTCTTGCTCCCAGAAGGGGTCCTTGACGCCGCTCAGCCCATCGTCGTCCCGCAAGGAGACAATGGTCGCAATGCCGTATTCATGCCAGATGCGGTGCAGCCCCGCTGGGGAAAGCTGGCCGCTGCGATACAGCTTGCCTTCGTTTACGATGCGGAAGTTGCGATAGTGAAATTGCTGGTGGTAATAGTAAGCCGAGGGAGCCCCCACCACGAGCACCAGGCAGAAGAGGGGAAACAGCAGTCGTTTCATGGGCGTCCTTCCCCAAATTGCGCCAACGGACAACCGCATCAGGCTGCCCCGGTTTGAATATCAATGGCATCCATGCAATTTCGGTTTCATATCATGTTTTTACATTGGCGCGAAGCTCAGCCCCATGAGTCGAATTGACGAAATTCCCCCTTTTTGCGATGCTAGCCGCCGTCCTTGAAACCGCGGGGATTGCTCCCTGTCAATAGGTGGTTCCCATCCGACTTATCCGGTTATTTCCTGGGATATTGTGCCCAATCAGACAACCCATTTTCCATGGATGGAAGATGAAAAAAACCGATTACCTGCTCCTGGCCTGCTTTTGCATTCTGCTTTTTGGCTGTTCCCTCGTGGGCGACCGCCCCATGACGATGCATGAATCGGTGCTGCCGCAGTGTACGCGTGAAATGCACGCCTCGGGCAATTGGCTGATCCCGAGCAGCGGGGGCAGGCCGTGGCTGCATCGTCCCCCCTTGCCTCATTGGGTTTTGCTGATCCTGACCTCGCCTTTCGAGGACATTAACTCGCCTTGGATGGTTCGCTTAGGCCCCTTGGTCATGAGCACGATCGTCGTCCTGACCTTGGCTTGGCTGGCCCAGCGCTGGTTTGGCCGATGGATGGGCCTTTTGAGCGGACTCATTCTGGCCACTTGCTTCCAATTCACGCGTTATGCCTGGCTGGCGGAAGAGGACACGTTTCTCTGTGCCGTCATCACCGGCTGCCTGGCCTTGTTCGTGAAAATGGAAATCCCCAAGGAAGGTGAAGCGCCGCCTGGACGATGGACCTTTTTCGGATGGCGTTCGTGGACGCTGTTAGCCTTCTTCACGCTCTATGGGTTGAGCAACATGGCCAAAGGGCTCGTCTTCGGCCCCCTCATGGCGGGCGTGCCGATGGGGCTGTTTCTTTTGTGGCATTTTTCTTGGAAACGCTTCGGGAACTACGTTTGGCTTTGGGGCTGGCTCGCGGCCATCCTGGCCGGCGGCGTTTGGCCCCTGCTCATTTACCATTGGTATCCCGATGTCTTGGAAATGTGGCTCTACGATTATGCCGGCCGGCTCAATGGCAATTACATTGGCGAACCCTGGTGGTACTACTGGAGCGTGATTCCTTGGGCCATCGCGCCATGGACGCTGTTCTCCCTCGTTGGCCTATGGGTCACTGGACGAACCTTGCCCAAGGCCGAACATCGACCGGAACACTTTCTCTGGTGCTGGGCCATCGGCACAACGATTTTCTTTTCCATCCCGGACGGCAAGCACCATCATTACTATGTCCATTGCTTGCCCCCCTGGGCGATCCTGGCCGCGCTGGGCGTCGTCCATGTTCGCAACATCATCGCAGGATGCAACGGACTGTGGCGGAAAACCTGGCTGGCTCCGGCCGTGTTCGCCCTGCCCGTCATGGCTGCGGTGTGGCTCCTGCGCCACAAAATCCCTGGGCCCGAGTGGACCGTGCCTGTCTTGCTGGGGCTAATCCCCTTGGCCGTTTGGGGCGTGGCCTGGTGTCTGACGGATCGGCTCTCCCTGCGTGCGGCTGGACTCGCGTTCCTTGGACTCTGGGCCGCCTATTGCGGAGGCTACCTCTACACGGGTCGATATCTGGATCATGGCATCCAGGATGAAGCCTTTCTTCGCAACATTCCCAACCTCGTGGACGGCAAGGCCCCCCTTTACGTCAACGCGGAGTTGCGTTGTTGTCTGGAAGTCAACCGCGTGCTGTTCACCTTGGATCGCTCCACGCGCACCGTGCACAACCTGTCGTTCCTGCTCGATGAGGAATTGACGGAGCCGCGCATCTATGTGGTGACCGTGGCGGGGGATGAAACGTATTTGGGCAAGATTGGTTCCGTCCGTCGGCTGGCGCAAAGCGTCAAAAGCCGCAGGGAACTGACGCCCGATGATCGGCTCACCCTATTTGAATTAACCTTCAAACCCGATTTGCAACGCTTTCCCAATCACGTTTACATCGCTCAGCAACAGATCAAACACCGCCAGCCCGGTCCCTATCTTGGCGGCAGAAGCCCGAAAGAATGGTGACTCGCGCTGCAAGGCTAGACGCGCAGCCAGGCGGGCAGCACGTTGCCCAAGAGAAACAGAACGACAAAGACAATCCCCAGGAAAAAGAGGATGTAGATGATCCCCTTGAAGGCATGGATGAGGATCAATTTGGGATCGTCGTAGCGGGTGGCGCTGTAAATGAAATTCACCAGAATGAGCAGGAAAGGGAAGTGCCAATAGGGGCTGACGTCGGCGAAGGGCGCCAGACCTAGCAGGGCATGGGTCAAGTTCATGGGTTGGCCCCCTTCTCCTTGGCGGCAGGCGCCGGCTTCATCTTCACCGGCCCGGCGTAGGCGTCGTAAATCACCAGCAAATTCATCACGCCCGCAATCACCGTGTACATCCAACCAAGGTCGTAACAGCGGCCTACGTCGGCGCGGAGTTGCAAGTCGGACTCGGCTTGATCCGCCTCGATCAGCAAGGCCCGCCGATCCACCACCTCGCCTTTCTTGATCGCACCGGGAGACGCCTGATAAGCGCCAAACAGCGGCCAGTCCGGGAGATAATAGTTCCACAGGGCCGGCCAGGCGGCGGCCCCGATCCAAAACTGTCCGAGATAGGGCAAGCGGATGCGCAGATCGCCGATTAACGAGGGAGCGATCTTATCCGTCGGCCAGAGACGAACGGCCTGCTTGGGTTCGCCGCGCCGTTCCGCTTCCTGCCATTCTTCCTGAACATGGGGCAAATAGACCACGCCCCAGTGGCCGAGCCATTGTCCGTAGAAAAACATCCCGAGCAGACTCGCCATGAAGAAGACGCCCTTGAACAACCGGCGGCGGTTCGGCCCAGTCACGCCTTGGTAAATCTGCCCCAGTCCCGGAACGATAAAGCTGAGCAGCGCCGCCAGGGCGGGAGACTGGAGCGGTGGCTCGGGAGGAGGGAGGGGGGCAACGACCGATACCGCGGGAGGACTCTCTGGAGTCATGGGAGCATTGGCTTCGGTGTTCATGAACAATCCATGGGGACGTTAAAGAATGGACGCTTGCCTTTGAACCTTGAGAGGGATGGAGCGTGGCCAGGCTAACGAAAGGCCAACCACGCACCCGCGTTCCAGGCCGCCGCTGCTGCCAACATCATCCCGCCGAGCCAACCCAGCATCTGGCGAAACTGCCGGCTCCGGGCAATAATGCCGAACCATCCCAGCCGCTCTGTGCCTGCTTCATAGCCGCGATTCATCCACGCGAGCATCCGATAGAGGATCGAATCCGCGGCAGGGGACGATGTCACGGCCTCGGCTGGCGTTTCAGCCATGCTAGGGAATTGTGATGGCGATGCCAGGGGCAATTCAGAAGTTGACACCGTGGCGGGAAAGTGCGCGGCTTCCCAAGAGGGAGGCAACGATGGCGCCGCGATATAAGCCACGGACGCTGGTTCCACGTTGACCGGCACTGGCGGCAGGACGGTCAACGCAGCGGGTTCAATGAACTTGGCGGCGGCGGGTTCGGCTGGCGTCTCGACGTCCGCCTCCACCGCTGCACTCGACTGCTTAGGATCAGACTCTGCATTCAACTTGAGTATTGATGGTGGGAAAACTGGCTCCGCCTCGTTCAACGAAGGCTCGGAAGCGACGCCATCAGAGGGCTTGTCCAGCTCGATGGCATGAGATGCATCCAAGGTCGCCGCCAGGGCATCGCCTTCTTGGTCAGCTTCACGATCCGCGTCATGCATGACGGGAGCGATGGGCAAGGACAGAACGCGTTCCAGCAATGCATCCAGGTCATCCAATTTTTGCCGGATTCGGCGTGTGTCCAAAGGTTGAGGCGAAGCGCCGCTCATCAATCCTGCCCTCCCTGATGGATGCTTGGCTGGCCGTTTGGCCCTTGTTATCCTAGACGATGATGATCGAACGCTTTTATGTCAATGCACAATTGGCGCCCGGCCCCCTGACGCTGACAGGCGATGAAGCGCACCATCTTGCCCATGTTCGCCGATGCCAGGTGGGCGACCGGGTTCATCTCTTCAACGGGGATGGCCTGGAATACCCCGCTCAACTCGTTCACGTTAACAAACGCGGCGTGGAGCTTGATGTCCAATCCGGTTTGGCCATCTCCCGGGAAGCAGACCGCACCCTTTGGATGGCAGCGCCCATCCCCAAGGGTGATCGCGCTCAGTTCCTCATTGAAAAACTGACCGAAATAGGCGCGGCAGCGTTTATTCCCTTGCACACCCAGCGCAGCATCGTGCAGCCGCGCGCGGCCAAGCTCGACAAGTGGCATCGGACCGTGATCGAGGCCAGCAAGCAATGCGGCCGCAATCGCTTGATGACGGTTGAGCCTATGCAAACATGGGAGTCCTTTCTACAACGGCCCGATCTGCAGACCCATGACAAACGGCTGGCCCACCCTGAAGGCGTTTCTTGGCCAGGGTCCGCTAGCGCTGCTCAGCCCATGACCTTGGCCGTGGGACCCGAGGGCGGGTTCACTCCAGCGGAGATCGAGCAAGCGCGGGCCCATGGCTGGCAAGTCGTGAAGCTCGGCGCCAGCATCTTGCGGATTGAAACGGCGGCCTTGGCTTTGGCGGCCTTGGCTCTCATGGGACGGTGAAAAAAGCCCGCGCCTTGCGGCACGGGCTTGAGGGTTTGCTTTCGATTCGGCCCACAGAGCTTGAGCCAACTTAGCCGTTTAGCGTCGGCAAATTGGTCAAGGGTTTCGTCATCAGGTCCGCGAGAACGTTGGCGGAACCGTTCGTCGCCGAGGCGCGGGTGAACAGATAATCGGCCATCTGCTTGCTGCGATCCTGGCCGTCCCTGCCGATGAGAGGCAGCGTCAAATCGCGGACCAGGCTGTCCACCTGGCTATGCTGCATGCGCGCCACGCTCGGCGGAATGACCAGATTGGCCAACTGAGCGAGCGTGTTGCCGTCCAGGCGCGGCGTCTCGGCAATGGGCGCCGTGCGCTGTTCGTTGTAGAGCCGGGCCAGCGTCGTGGCGTCGGTGAAGCCGAACGCGCGTCGCACCTGGCCGGGCCGCAGCGCTTCGAACATGACCTGGGTCGGATCCATGCGGTTTTCCGGCAGGCCGAGCAGGTGGCCCAATTCGTGGGTGACCACGGATTGGAAATCATACTGGCCGCGGCCGATCGCCTTGGCGTCGATGCCGTTGTACCAATTCCAGCCGCTGATGATGTCGACTGTGGCCTGGCCGCCGAATTGATGACCGATGAAGGTGCGATACATGCGGCCATCGGCCAGCACGCCGCTCAGGGCCGTGTCGTAGACAAAGTTGACCTGGCCCAAAAGACCCGCCGCTTTGTCGCCCAGCGTGGACGCATCCTTCATGCTGACGCGGATGTCCGCTTCGCCTTCATGTGCCACTTCGACCAGCCTCATGCCGCTGACGCGCTGCCAGACGCCGTTGATGGAGTTCATGGCGTCGCGGACGCGGTCCACTTGATCCGTCGTGAAGCTGGAGGAGTCGATGAAGACGTTGACCGAACTGGTTTCGCTGGCCCAACGGATGACTTGGGTATCCAGATCGGCTTCGCGGCCCGCGGCTGCCCCGGCTGCGTACAGCGGGCTGGGATCGCCTGGGGCTTGGCCGACGAAGAAGTCGGTGATGTTGGCGTTGGTCAGCCCGACGTTGTCGCCCAGGAGCAGCGACGGTCCCCAGGTTCCGGCCGTGCCGTTGCCGTACACGATCGGGTTGAACTGGAAGATGTCGGAGCGGCCGCCCGAGAGACCTGGCACGCTGAAGCTGCCGGTCGTGGAGAGCTGCAGCGTGGGCCAACCCGAAGCGGGCTGAACGGCGTTAATGCCGTCGATGTTCTCATTGATCGTGTCGTTCAAACCAACGTTGGAGCCTTTCAGGTACATGTAGAAGATGCCGTTGGTGTTCGGCCCAAACGTGATCGCCGAGAATTGGATAACGTCGAAATTGTTCGCCACCACGCCGGACACGGTGACCTGGCCCGCCGTGGAGAGGAGCAAGCGATCGACCTGGTTGGCGGGATTGTAGAGGGCCGCCACAGCCACGACGTTGCCGCGGGTGCCGCTGAGACCCACGCGGCTGCCGCGAAAGGCCAGGTTCCACACGCCCGACGAGATCGTGCCGCCGCTGAAGCTGGTGGGCACGAAGCGGAAGATATCCTCGCCGAAGCCGGATTGAATGGCGCCCGACCCCACGCCTGGAGCGGCGTAGTTGGTGAAGACCGCCATGTTGCCGACGGTGGAGATCAGGATGCTGCCATCCCGCAGGATGGTGAAGGCGTCGATGCCTTCGACTCCAGGCGTCAGGCCGAAGTTGCTGCCGCGGAAGTAGACGTCGTATCGATAGTCGCCGTTCGGCTGCGTGCGCAGCTTGACGATGTCGGAGTCATTGACCAGGGTCAAGGAGCCGTCGCTATTCTGCAGGCTGTTGACGCCGGAGACCGAGAGGTAGTAGATGCCGGGCAAGAGCGACGGCGGCACGAGGAAACCGAAGTTTTGCGTGCGGGTCGCGCTGGCGCCGAGATTGAAGTCGACCAGCGGCGGATTGGGGATGGTCGGATTCGAGCCTGGCGGCACGGAGTTCGTATCCACGAAGATGCGGTAGTTGTTGCCCGCCACAAAGGCGCCGGGCAAATTGCTGAAGGTGTATTGCCCGCTGGCATCGGTGAAGGCCGTGAAGATCTGGTCGTCGCCGCCGCCATTTTCGAAGACGTTGTTCGAACCGTACCACACCAGGGTGACGAAGGCTCCGGCAATGCCCTGCTCGCCGAAGTCGATCGCGCCGTTCATGTTGGCGTCATTGAAGACGCGGCCCGTGACGATGGAGTTGCGCTGCCACAAGCCCAGGTTTTGGCCCGTGACATTGGCACTCGGCGGCACCACCACGTTGAGGAATGCCGGGCTGGCCACCAAGCCTGGAGGCGCGCCTGGAATTTGCAACGGGTCGATCATGACCTTGAAGGTGCCCGAAGCCAGGCCGGAGATCGTCCAGGCGCCTGTCACCGGTGCGCTCACGGCGAAGGGTTCGCCAATGTCCCAGGCATTGTTGTTGTTCAAGTCCACGAAGACGCGGACATTGCTGAAGCGGCCGGTCTCATTGGGCACGGCGTCGAGAATGCCATTGCCGTTGAGGTCCTGGAAGACCACGCCGGAAATGGACGCATTCGCGGCCTGGAAGCCGAAGTTGGCGTTGAGGAAGTTCGGTCCCGGGTTGCCGCCGATGCCATCGCCGATGGTAACCTCGATGGGCACCACGGCGGGGAACGTCCGGCCAAAGCCCAGCGGCACGCCGGTGCCCGTGTTGACGCGGTAGAAGCCGACAGGCAAGTTCAGCAGGGCGTAGTTGCCGTTGGGGTCGGTGAAGGTCGTGAAGTTTTGATCGTCGCCCGTGCCAAAGACGCCGTCGCGGCCCGCCCATTGAGCGATAATCTCGACGTTGCTCAGGCCCGGCTCACCCGGATCCTGTGCGCCATTGCCGTTAATGTCATGCCACACGAAGCTGCCGATGATTCCCAGGAATGGATCGGCCCGGAAGCCAAAGTCAGCGGTGTTGTCAACGGTCACACCGTCCGGCAGGATGACCGTGCGCGGATTGGGCGTCGTGGCGTAGAAGTTCGCCGGGATGGTGGCCGTGTTGACGGAGATGGTGTAAGTGCCCGCGGCCAAGTTGGCGAAGCTGTAGTTGCCATTGACGTCGGTCAAGGTGTTTTGCGGGCCGCCCGGACCATTGAGAATCACCTGGACGTTGGCCAGCCCGGGCTCGCCCAGATCCTGAACGCCGTTGCCGTTGAGATCGTTGAAAACCGTGTCGCCGATCACGGCGCTCTTTTGCTGGAAGCCGAAGCGAATTTGATTGAACTGTTCGCCAGGCAACAACGGTTCCTTGAGCACGGGGTATTCACCCGCGCCAAGGTAGGTCGTGCGTTGGAACCCAGCGGGGACGCTGCTCATGTCCACCGTGACCTGGTAGTTGCCGGCGGGCAGGATGTTCTGGAACCGCCAGTTGCCGCTGTTGATGAGATCGGAAGTCGTGGTGAAGACTTCGTCGTCGGCGTTGCCAAAAACGCCGTCGCGGCCGGCCCAGAGGGCGTTGATGATGATGCCCGCCATCACCGGTTCGCTGGCCTGGCGGATGCCATCGCCATTCAGATCGTTCCAGGCCAGATTGCCCAAGGTGGCGTTGCTGAAGTCTTGCCAGTAGCCGAAGTTGACGCCGGTCAGGTTTTCGCCAAAGGCCAGCGTGACGAACTTGGGATCAGGAGGCGTATTGAGGAAGAAGCTGGCCGGCAGCGTATTATCCAGCACGTTGATGCGGTAGTTGCCTGGCTGCAAGCCGACGAAACTGAAGTTGCCGTTCAAATTCGTGTTTTGTGTGATGGGACTGCCGTCGTCGGGAGTGCCGAAGACGCCGTCCGGACCGGCCCAGGTCATTTCCACGCCCACATTGGGCAGTCCAGGTTCGCCTGGATCCTGAGTCAGATTGCCATTGGGGTTGTTCCACACCAGGCCGCCAATCGTGGCCGTGCGGATGCTAAAGACGTAGAGGAAGCTGCCGCCCGCGATGCCATTGCCCGAGGGGAAGGTGTAGGGCGGCGGGAATTCGCCATCGAGCAAATTGCCGGAGATGTCGCGGATGCCCGGATCGCTGGCGCCCGTCGAGGTGCCTTTGAGGGTCAGGGCGTAGACGCCGTCGATCAGCGTTTGCTGCAAGGGGATGATGAACGTGTGCTTGTTCGAAACGGGATCATAAGATTGGCTGATCGGCCCGATGCCGACGAGCGGCCCTGCGAATGAACCCACTTGCAAGCGCACGGTGCTGGCATTGACCGTGGTGATATCGACGCGGCCGTAGAAGGTGACCACCAACTGGCTGACCGGCTGGCCCAGCAATTGGTTGGCGCTGACGACGTTCACGCCGATGACGCGCAGCGGAGGCTCCGAAGCTTCATAAGCGCCGCGATCATAGAACGGGAACTGGCCGGCGCCGACGTTGGGCCGCGTCGGGTTGTCCACGCGGGCTCGGCCGCGGATGTCGTCGCCCGGAGCGCGGGTCGGCTCTTGCGGGAACCGCGTGGCTGCCAGGCGATCCGAGACGTTGCTGATGGCCGAATCGACCGCCGGGGATCCCACTTGAATGCGGAAGTCGAAGCCTTGCCGATCCACGTAGAGCGGATTGGTGTTAAGCAGATTATTGGAGCCGTTGAGCACGCTCGAAGGCGTGATGTGCGTGCTGTTGTTAAAGAACAAATTGTACGCCACGACCGCCAGGATCGGCGGGCGCAGCGGTTCGATGTCGGGGAGTTTGGTGATGTTGAGGCCGATGGCGTTGTTCGTGATCAAATTGTTGAGCACGTTGACGCCGCCGCGGGTGCGCAGGTCGATGGCCGTGCCGCCATTGCCATCGAAGGTGTTGTTGATGATCGTGGTGTAGTTGGTTGGCGTGGTCAAATTGGCGCCGGGCAGCGAGTTGTCTTCTTCCAGGTAGACGCCTACGCTGCGGTTGTTCACGATCAGATTGTTGGCAATGTAGATGCCGGGGATGAAGTAATCCAGGTTGTTGAAGGGAACGCCATTGGTGTTGATGACCAGGTTGTTGTTGTCCTGGGCGAAGCGCGCCGTTTGCGAGGGCAGCGTCTCGCCCTGATTCAAATTAGAAGGCCGCGTTTGCCGATGATCGCGAACGGTGAGTGCGGCCAACAGCGATTCCTGGATGATGTTCTGGCGATAAATGTACTCGCCTTCACCGGCGCGCACGGGCCGCTGGCTGCGATCCTGGAAGCCCGCGGTGCGGAACTCGACTTCGTACCCGCCCAGGAACGCTCCATCCGGGCCAGGATTGTCGATGAACTGATTCTGTGAAGTAGGTGGAATGTCCTGCGGAGCGCCTTCCTGATCGACCAGGCTGACGACGCGGAAACCGTTGCTGCCCACTGGTCCCGTGCCCGGAAGCGGTGTCAAGGCCACGCGAATGCCCGTGGACAATTGACCGCCTAAAGTTTGCGGAATGAAGAGCCTCGGGAAGCGGCCAAGCGGGAAGATGGCGACGAAATGAGCGTCGTACTGCGGGTTGGTCAAGCTGTGGGGAATATCGCCGGCCAAGGCCGTGACGGCGCCCAGGGCGTTGCCCGAATTGGCCAGTTGTCCCGCCGTGGCGCCGACGATATTGCCCGCCACCTGGGCCAGACCGCTGTAGCTGATCCACAGCAGTTGCAAGCCGGAATTGAACACAGCGATGCCGAACGGCCCGCCCGGACCGTCGGATGTCGCATTGCCGCGCTGCACGTCGATGTAGAAATTGATCGAATTCTGACCGTAATCTTCCGGTCGCGGCAGTTCAAACCAATCAACGTCATCCGTGCCGGTTAAGGGATTTTCCGAGGTGCCGCCCATGCGAGCGCCCACGCGATAGGCGCCGCTGGTCGTGTCGAACCGCACCTGGCCGGAGTCGTTGGTGATGATGGCGCCGAGCGGGTTGATGCGATTGGTTGGAGCATCGTACCGCGAGCCATTGGGATTGGCGCGCTGGGTGGCATCCTGCTCGAGTTCGTTGGCGTCGATGGTGATCTTGTTTTCCGGGAAGCCCACGTGGTCGATGCCGATCAGGGCGTAGCGAATGTCCGCATGTTCGATGAGCACGCCATCCTGAATCATGACGCGCGTCTGGGCGGCCCCGGGAATCAGATCGAGCAAGCCGTTGGGCAGCACCAGGTCCATGTAGCTTTCCGCTCCCGGCAAGTAGGACGGTCCCTCATCGCCCAGCGTGTAGGGATTCAAGTCGGCATAGCGGCGTGTGATGGAACCATTGGCCTGCTGGGTTTCGACATAGCTCTTGCTGGAGTTGGCCCCTTGATGAATCTGAATGCCTCGCCAATCTCCAGACGAGGGCAACGCGAAGGGATCGTTCGTGGTATTAAACTGCACGTGCCCCACAACGCCCGCGCCAGCCGTATTATCGAACAGCGACGTCATGATGACTGGCGAGTCGTATTGCCCCAAGACGCGGATCGTGCCGCCGTTGCCGACGCCGCGAGCGGTGTTGCCCGATCCGGTGATGGTGATCGAATGACCGTCGTGCACGAGGCCGCTGTTGATGATGCCCGTGGCGTCCTGAGTGACGTTGGCATAGCCCGCCTCGACAGCTCCCGCGGTCAAGGTCGTGCCAATGGAGGCGGACTTGAGCACCAAGGCCTGCGGCGCCTCGACGTAATAGAGGTCGTCGATGGCTATGGTGTCCTTCACCAGGTCGGGGCTTTGGAAGGTCAAGGAGAAATTCTGCAAGGCTGCCGTGCCGCCCGGCCCCGCGGCCAAGTCGGTCACGATCACTTGCCAGTTCCCCAGCGAATTCTTGCCGTTAAACGCGGACAAGGATTGAACCGGCTTGAACGAGCCGGTGTAGGGCGCCAGCCCGAAGTTGATCGAGTAGGCCGATTGATCGTCGAAGTAGGTGTTGGTGTAATTCGCGCCGGTCGCCAAGGGTGCGGGCGTGCGATTCACCAGATCGATCGTCGTGCCGTCCGGTCCGCGCAATTGCACGCGCAAGTCGCTGACGCGCGGGTGGATGATGTTCAAATTGACGTTCACGTCGCTGATGGTGAAGCTGGAGCCGACGTTCAACGTGGCGGCGATCTGTCCGCCATCGGGGATGATAATGGCCGGGCCGGTGTAGTCGAACGTGCCGCCGACGTTGTCGTTGGCGTCTTCGACGATGCGAACCTTCCAAATCGGCTGCTTGCTGATGCGGCCGATGAAGGCGCGGTTATTGGCGGGCGTCGTTGTCGGCATCGGAATCGATTCGATCAGATTCCCATCCACGCCAATGAACTCGATGCGTTCGTTCGGGCTGGTGGTGTCGTTGCCGATGATCCAAAAGCCCACGGCCGAGACGGCGTTGGGGAAGGTGAGATCGAGGGAGCCATTGCCATTGGGTTCGGAGACGGCGAGCATGTTGTTGCCGGAGACGGGCGCGCCGAGCGGGTCTGAATCGCCGGGAATGTTGCCGCGAATGTAGAACGGCTTAAGCGCCTGGATGGCGCCCGTGGTTAGATTAATGCCCCAATCACGCCACTCATCGCCGTAGAGGTTGCCAGGGTTGGCTTGCGGGTTGGCGACCAAGCCCAAGCCGCGGGCCGTGTCCTCGAAGTTGATGAGATAATAGAACAGGCCGCTGTCGACGAGGCTTGGATTGGCGTTGGGTGAGTTCGGTCCGCGTTCAAGGGGGATGTTCGGTATGCCGGGCAGCCGCATCACCAAGCCATTGAGGAATGCTTGCAAAGCCTGGTTGTCGGTTTGCGTTTGGGAGCGTTGGAAGCGGTCGAGGAAGCCGCCGTTGGCGGGCGACGGTTCAACGCCGCGCCGGCTCATGATTTGGAAGGCTTGATTGGCATGGACGGCGAGCAGCTGCCCGTCAAGGGTGTGCACGATGTCGGAATCATCGAAGTAGCCGCCGACGCGGGAGATGTTTCGATCGATGCCGCGGGCCAGGTCAAGCTCGAAGCGGATGTAGACGCTGTTGTTGGCGTTGTTCTCGATGATGTTGCGGCGGAAGTTGACGCCATAGCCGCCCGTGGGATTGCGGCGGTCGTGAAAAGCCATCGGATGGGCGTTCGCCGCTTTGCCTTGATTCGTGTGGATGAAGTTGTCGATGATCGAAATGTCGCCGGTGCGCTGAATATTCTGCGTCCAATCGCGGCTGAACACATCGATGGCCGGCGAATCATAAAAAGTGCCAAACACGAAGCCGGTGAAGGTCTGCGTGATGACCGAGTTGCTGATGCGGAAGGTTTCAATGACCCCGCCCAACCCCGTCCGATCTTGCGAGAAAATTTGCACGGCGGGACTGTTGACGAACGTGCCTTGCAGCGGATAGAGCCCGCCGGCGTAGCGAATGTGGGCGTAATCGATGTTCCCTTGGGAAACGCGGATGCCGGCCCAATCGCCGGGTTGGGGCGTGGTGGCGTTGCCGTCGTTATTCGTGTCGGCGGTGCCGTTGTTGTAGAACTGATTCAGAATCGTGCCCGGGATGAAAATGTTATCGTCGTTCACCGAGGTGAAGAGCACGGGCCGCTCGGGCAAGCCATTGACGATCAAGGTTCCCGAGGTGGAATCGGTGACGTCGGCGGCATCCTTGGTGTCGATGGTGACGCGCTGCAGCTTGACGATGATGGCGGGGTCGATGGTCAAGGTGACATTGTTCGCCAAAACGAACCGCTGCGTCAAAACATAGGGCACGCCCACGTCGTCGAGGCGGGCATCCTGATCGAGCTGGATCACCTGGCCGAAGCGCGGGTCAAAGGGATTGGTGATGAAGGGAATGGAAATAAAGGCGCCATTGATCGAGTTGTTCTGGAAGGTCAAGGGTTGCGGCCCAAGGCCCGCCGCGCCCGAGGCATTGAAGCCCAGATCGGGACCTCGCCCCGCCAACGACCAGATATTGACGTCGATGGCGCGGCCGCCATGGCGGATCACGGTATTCCACACGCGCACGGCCACGCGCTGGCCGCTGTTGATGTCGGCTTCCATGCGAACGGCGGCGAATTCCGTGAAATCGAGCACAGTGGGATCGAATAGCGATTGACCGGTGTAGCGAATGTCGGCCCAATTGACGATTGAACCCAGAGCGGGATTGTTGGCGCCTTGGCCGACCGCGCCGGGCCGGAAGCGGATGCCGCCCCAATCGGCTCGATTGGGAGCGTTGATATTGCCATCGTTGTTGGTGTCGCCGCCTGCTGTGTCGTCGGGCAGCGAGGTGAAGATTACGCGGAACGTGGAGTTGCCTTCGATCCGCAATTGGCAGCCATCGCCCACGTCGACGATGTTGTTCAGCATCTTGACGATGAGCGGCGCAGGAGCACCGGCCGAAGTCTGGGCCAGGAAGGTGATGTTGAGCGTGTTGCCGACGATGCCATTATTGCTGATCACCATGTTGCCGTCGGGAATGCCGTCGAAATCGAGGTCGGCGTCGCGGTCCCACGTGTAAACCATGGCGGGGTTGTTGCTGTTATTGCCGTAGACGACGATATCATCGTGTCCCGGATTGAGGTTGGCCCTGCGGATGGCCGCTTGAATGTTGATGTAGGGGTCGAGCAGCGTGCCAGTGCCCAGATTAACGGGGCTGAGGCCGTCGTTCCCTGGATTGGTGTTGGTGATATCAACGAAGAAAGTGGCCAGGAGGGTGCGATCCTCAAGCGCCTCCACGTCGAGAGGTTTGCGGCGCTTCGAACCTTTCATGCCAGTTGATTTCGTCCGCTTCGGGCGAGGATGATTCGGATTCTGGGGAGCACGACCTAAAATAGACCATGGTAAAAACATGTAACAAAACCTCCCTCGAAGGAACGAAAGACACGATAAGCCGCGAATAAGCGAGCTATGAATACTAACCTGAGTAATGAACCTGGCTTTGAAGACTCCTGGTTAATGCTGCACCATGGGCGCGCAGAATGGCACCCATCCGTCATTGCAGCATACACCACGTTAAAAACGCAATCAACTCCAACTTACAAATCAAGCCAAGTTCACTGAGTTACTCAACCGTTAAACCATGAGACGATTGTCTTTTCCTTAAAGTTCCTCTCTTCTAACGTTTTTTTACATGATAGGTACTCGTTAACATCGTCACAATCTGGAGAATGGCACCTCGCAGCGTCTGCCAGCCCAGAAGGAGGCGGTTCAAAAATTCGAATATCGGAAGGGTTAACAAATGCGAGCCGAGGAGCTCGGAAACCACAATCGGAAAAGAAATTCCGACGTGTAAGTGGCGGAGAAATCGGGAGATGGGAAAAAGGGCGAAATGAAGTGGATAAATTTTCTATAAAGCCTCTTGCAAGGCAGCGTGAAACTACTTATTTTAATCCCATGCTCGGTTGAGTTGTTGACAATTGAGACCGTTTAGTTGACTAGTTATTGACAATTCGGATGGCCAAGGGAAAATCGCCTCAAAAGGGGAGATTTTCTTGAGGCGGTGTGCTTCAGGAAAGAAAGTGTCCTGTGATCCTATTCACCGCTGTTGCCGTTGCCGGCCAGGGCGGTGTCAATTTTCACGGAGTTGTTCGCTCGGCCATGAATCGCATCAAATACTTCCTGCCGATGAACAGGAACTTCTTTTGGTGCAACGATTCCAAGGCGAACTTTGTCTCCGCGAATCTCGACGACGGTCACAGTAATGTCATTGTTAATGACAATACTTTCGTTCTTTTTTCTGGACAGTACAAGCATTGCTGTCTATCCTTCTCCTAGCGTCCTGGTGCCTTAACTGCTGCTTGTCCCGGCTACTTACGTTCAGAGTCGAGCCAGAATAGAACGATTCCGACACTCACAGCCTCTTCAGAATGTGCGTCGATCACATTCTGATCTTGCCTTGAGTGGTTAGGGATCGATCCTTGTCCCTCGCCCATTCTCTCTTCAAAATGTATACTGATTCAAAAGCTACGTCAAGTAGCCACTTACGCGATTTTCCTTATCTCGCGCTTCTTTGGCATGACATTTGGCACGATCCGATCATCTCATGCGATATTTCTAACTAATCTTCAACATACGTGTAAATGGGAATTTTGGCTAAAATAGAAAATTTCATCTGTGATCGTAATTTTTATTGCTTAGGTAGAAATTGGCGAGCTGTTGCACCGTCGGATTCGGATCCTTTTCCGACAATCTCTCCAATATTCTGAGAAACTTAGCTTCTTGAATCTCCCCTGCTGTACGCACTACAGCCGCTCTCACGGCGGGGGAGGGATCGTGGCTCAATTTTTCCAGCCATAGTCCTACGTCCAATTCCGGCACTTCCAAGAGTTGGCTCGGCACCTTGGAACGCATCACCGGGTCAGGATTGGAAACCAGTTGAGCCAACCGGATCCGTTCCGGGGTCAATCCCCTACTCTTCAGCGCTTGTAATGCGATTTCCCCGATTTCCGGCTCGGGGTCATGGAGATAGGTCAATAACTGATCCGTCGGTAAATAGGCTTCCTTGTTGCCTAATCCCAGCAGCAAAAACATGCGCACTTCCGCATCCTGCTCCACCCGCTCGGCATACAGCATTTTCGGTAATTGCTCGAGGAGTTGCAGGTCAGGATTCAAGGCGGTCTGCACGGCAGCCGCTCGGACCTTGGCATTGGGATCGCTCAAACCTCGCATGGTTAAGGATCGGCACGCGGCCCACCATGGCTCGCCCTGTGGATGCTTGGCCACCCAGGCCGCCAATCGCATCATCGATTCCCTTTGCGCCAGGCAATCCTCGGTGCATTTCTTCAAGACCTGACCGCTGGCGTCCACGAGCGGCTTCGAGGGATGCTCCGCCGACGCTTGCAGCAGTTCCGTCAACAGGCCGAGGACCTGGTTCTGCCCCGAAGGAGAAAATCGCTCAAAGCGATTGGCCAAGACGCCAACGACCTGCTCGGTGCGCGCACTCTGCACGCCATGCCGCCGCAAGATGCCCAACAGCGCCTGCCCGCAGCCGCGCGTCAACCGTTCGTCCTGCTCCTCCAATTGACTGACCAGCAAAGGCACCGCTTCGCTTTCGCGCTGCATCAGTTCCACAATCATGACCGACATTTGCTCGGCGTTGGCGTCGGCCAGACGGCGCAGGTCGAACCAGAGGGACAACCGATCCCGCTGCCACCAGAAAAAGCCCATAGCTCCGAGAGCCAGGATGACCGCGATCAGAATGATTGTGCCGCGCCGCATAGAGCTCTCCCTCCCATCGAAAGACATTCCTTGGGGCCGCATCCTGCCATAGCTAGGCAAACCAGGCAATGCCAAGTGGAGGATCCCATGATCCTTGGCGTAGTGACCACCTGCTGTAACCTCATTACTTCCCTGTCAACTAAACAACATGCACTTCGGCAACGCCGCTGAACGACGCCGAGAATTGGCACTGGATTTGCCCCTTCAATGCTGCATTAGGTCCTAAAATAAACTCATCGGCAGGAAGGAACGCCGGGATGGCAACATTGTCGTGAGCAACCCATTGGAGTAGCAACCCATGTTCAAACGAGGCCTATTCGTGGCATGTCTCCTTGTCAGCGCCGGACTTCTTTCCGCTCAAGACCCGCCGCAGCCGCCCGCGGAAAAGATCGATCCACGAGTCAAGGACGTGCTCAAAAAAATGGGGACGCATTTATCCAACCTGAAACAATATGCCCTCGAGGCGGAAGAGACCGTGGATGAGTGGCATGACGAATCAGGCATGTACATTCAATTGACGTATCATCGCAAGGTCCTCGTCGTTCGCCCCAACGGCGTGCATTCCACGACGTCGGGCGACCAGCAACGCTGCTTCTTCTACAACGGCAAATCGATCACCCTGCACGAGCGGGACAAGAACATGTACGTCACCATGCCCGCGCCGGACACGATCGAAAAAATGATGCAAGAAATGCACGACAAGTACGGCATGAGCTTGCCCCTGGCCGAGTTGCTGCTGGCCAGGCCCGACGCGGAAATGCTCAAACAGGTCGACCATGGCTACTACATCGGCGAACACACCGTCGCTGGCGTTCCATGCCACCATCTGGCCTGTTCGCAGCGCAACGTCGATTGGCAATTATGGGTGCAGGCGGGGGACCAACCGCTGCCCCGTAAATTGGTGATCTCCTACACGAGGTTGGATGGCGATCCGAAGTACGTGGCCGTCATCAAGCATTGGGACCTGAACCCCAAGCCTCAGCCCGGCTGTTTCGACTTCAAAGCGCCTGAGGGTGCGACCCAAATGGAGATGCCGCGGTTAGGCTATGATCCGGGCAGGGACAAATAGCAGCCGATTTTTTTAAAAGTTGGCTCGTTTCGAGCGTATAGAGAGAAAGCACAAGAGAGGAGTATGTCATGAAAGCGAGAAGCTGGTTCGCACTGTTCGCCCTGGGTGGATTCTTAACGTTCGCTCATGAAGCTGCCGCTCAGCGGGTTCCCAATCCCGCTGCCGGCGGACGCATGCCCAACCCCGCGGGCAGCCGCTTTGCACCGCCCATGAGCGGCTCGATCAATTTTGGCGGCGCCCGGCCGCTCAACTCGGGATTTTACTCGGGCATGGGCAGCATCGGCTACAGCGGCAATTATTGGCGGAATAACCAAGGGCTGCAACCCGGTAACTTCCAGGTGCCGTTTACGTACACGCCGGGCTATCGCTGGTACTCGGGCCGTTTGCCCGCCGGCTACTATCGCGGCGGCTGGGGAGGCGTACCTTACTTCTGGTACAACAACATGTGGTATCGCTCGATGTGGTGGCGGGGTTTGCCGCAGTTCATTCCGGTGCCCATCAACACCGTCCCACCTCAAGTCCAGCAGCAATGGAATGAGTGGTACAAACTTCAGCAGGAGCAATTGAAGCAAGCCATCGAACAACAAGAGCGGCAACAAAAGGACAAGGCCAATCAAAAGAAGGATAAGTGACCGAACTTGCTTTCACTCTACTCTCCACGGGCGGCTCGGCCGCCCGTTTTTTATTGGCCGCGGTCGACGGCGAATGCCTCCATGCATTTCATGGGGCGAGTTCGTCATGGATGAGTTGAGTGAACACAAGTGAATATCCGGTCGCCGATCATGCAACCGAACGATCAATCCTTGGGCGATTGCCGGACGGGCGGTGCGAGTTTGACGACAGGCGTCTTCCCGGCGCCGGCAGGCGATGACGGCTCCTCATACTGCGTTTGTTGCACCGTGCCAGCGCCTTGCGGCCACGGGTTCATCTGAAACGACAAGGGCGGATCGATCGGCACCATCGGCGGGATGAAGGAATGGGCGGGGGGCACCGCGGCGGCAGGCTGATGCGGGCTGCGCATCGGCGGCGGCGCGGACCGCTGCGTTAGGGGAGCCTTCGTGTCGGGCAGCGGCCCCTGTGGCGCCGCTTTCGTCGGCGCACCCTTCTTCGAAATTGGCAGGTCGTAAGGCAGCGACGGCGGCACGTTGTGCTCCTCGATGATCGTCTCCATCATCGGCGCGGACGGCGCTTCCCGCTGGGTTCGACCACGAACCGCCGGCAAGGTGATGGAGACGTCCTTTTCATCCTCGAATAATTCGCCGGCGAGCGTTGTGAACTTGACAACGATGCGAATCCGTTCGGTCGTGGGTTGCACTTTCCAGGGAAAGGTCAAGCGATAAGCAGCGCCGCCGATGAGAGGGCTGTCCCAAGCCCGCCGCATTTCCCGGGCGGAGACATCCCATTGGGAGAGAAACGTTTTCGTGCCGTTGGTGGCAATCTCGAAGACGTCAATCCGGGCTGACCCCGGCGCCTTGACAACGTGATCATCGGTATCGATGGGTTCGATGAGGACTTGCAGGGCATCGTCGGCCCCGGCCCGGACGTCCTGGCGCAAGCCGCCGGTCATGCGGCCGAGCCGGATGCGTTTGAGGATGACGGTCTCGCCGGCGGCGGAGGGAGTGTCCTTGGCTTCTTTGGCGGCCTTGCGGAGGAGCAGTTCGAGTTCCATTTCCAAGGCGCGGACTTCGCCGTCGCGGTGGTCGACCTTGGACTTCAACTCCTCGAGTTCGCGTTCCTTTTGCCGCAGTTCGGATTCGACCAGTTCCTGGCGGCGGTTGGCGCAGCCCGGGAGTAGGGCGAGGCCGAGCGCCAAAACGAAGACGACACACCCGAGGGTGCGTGGGCGGTCTTCGTTGAGACGCCTGCGGGTCGTCATGACCTTGATCGTCCCGTCCCTTCCCCATCCCACGCGCCGCGGCTAGCGTTAGCTGTCCGCCTTGCGAGCCGCGACTTGCGGGATCTTGTCCAGCACCTGATCGACGATGCCGTAGTGCTTGGCTTCCTCGGCGGAGAGGAATTTGTCCCGATCCGTGTCCGATTCGATCCTCTCCAGCGATTGCCCGGTGTGCTTGATGAGGATGTCGTTGAGCATCTGCTTCAGTCGCCGAAATTCCTTGGTGTGGATCAAGATTTCCGTGGCCGTGCCCTCGCTGCCCGCCATGGGCTGATGGATCATGACGCGGGCGTGCGGCAAGCAGTTGCGTTTGCCCTTGGAACCCGCGGCCAGCAGCACCGCCGCCATGCTCGCCGCCTGTCCGATGCAATAGGTCGCCACCGGGCAGGAGATGAACTGCATCGTGTCGTAAATCCCCAGGCCCGCCGTCACCGATCCCCCCGGGCTGTTGATGTACAGGTTGATGTCGGCCTTGGGGTCGTCAAACTGCAAAAACAGCATCTGGGCGATGATCAGATTGCTGATGTTGTCGTCAATCGATCCCTGCAAAAAGATGATGCGGTCCTTCAGCAGGCGACTGTAGATGTCCATGGCTCGCTCTTCGCGGCCCGAACGCTCGATCACAAAAGGCACAAGGGTCATTGCCGAGAATCTCCGTAAATCGCCTCGGCTACCCAGTTGGTATCGGCGGCCGAGGGGGGATGACTTGAAGAACGTACCACGGATGCCGGCCTCCGGGCCGGCGAACTCAACGCAAGTTCTCTAGCTTTTCTTTTCTTCCGCCGAACGCAACAGGATATCATCCACCAGGCCAAATTCCTTGGCCGTGGCGGCGTGGAAATAGCGATCCCGCTCGGTCTCCTTGGCAATGACGTCCACGGGCTGGCCGGTGTGCTTGGCCAGGATTTCGTTGAGTCGTTTCTTGTCGAATTCAATTTCCTGCGCTTGAATTTCGATGTCGGAGATTTGTCCGCCCACGCCGCCATGGGGTTGATGGATCATGATCTTGGAATGAGGCAGCGCGTAGCGTTTGCCCTTGGAGCCGCCGGCGAGCAGGATGGCGCCGCCGCTGGCGGCCATGCCGACGCAGTAGGTGGCCACGGGGCATTCGAGAAATTGCATGGTGTCGTAAATCGCCAGGGTTCCCGTCACTGTGCCGCCGGGGCTGCTGATGTAAAAATGGATGTCCTGGGTGCGGTTTTCATATTGCAGGTAAAGCATCTTCATGACGATGTCGATGGCCGACATTTCATTGATGACCCCCGCCAGAAAGATGATGCGGTTTTCCAGAAGCAGATCGCCCAGGGTCATTTGCCGTTGGCGCATGTAATCCCGGCCGCGCTGCAGCAGGGGCGTCAGATGCGGGAGCGCTTCCGCGGGAAGGCCGCCGAGGTAGTTGTCCTTCATTGCATTCGCCTTTCATACCGTGGGAACGGTGAACGGTCCATCTCTGCCGGTCCAAGCCTTGGCGGGCGCCTTGCCCTCCACATACATGATGGGCAGCCGCCCTCGTGCTTGTCTGTTTACATCATACGCAGCATCGGCATCGTCGGCAAAACGGCGGCGTTGACCAAGGTTTTTCCCAACGGCAACGGAACCCAGATGACGCCCTCATGTCACCCGCGCGATCAGGCATTTCAGATAGGACGTTTCCAGGCAGGATAAAGCGATGGGATGATCCGGCGGCTGGCCATGCCGTTCCAGGAGCTGCATGGAACGCTTGGCTTCCGTGCCGACCTGGGAGAGCACTTCTTCGAGTTGGTCCTGCTGAATCAGCCCCGAACAGCAGCAGGTGACCAACAACCCGCCAGGCGGCAGCAGGTGCAGCGCCAGGGCCTGAAGCCGGCGGTAACCGGAGAGGGCCGTGTCCACCGCTCGCTGGGTCCTGGCGAACTTGGGCGGGTCCAGGACCACGAGGTCAAAGCGTTCCTTGGCCTTGACGGCATCCTCCAAATAGCGAAACACATCCGCCCTTTCGAAACGGACCTGGGGCAACCCATTCAGCACGGCGTTGCGCCGGCCAAGTTCGATGGCAGGCTCGCTGCCGTCCACGGCCGCGACCTCGGAGGCGCCCGCCTTCGCGGCATGCAGGCCAAACCCGCCGGTGTAACAAAAGCCATCGAGCACGCGGCGGCCTCGGGCATACTTGGCCACGGCCTGATGGTTGTCGCGCTGGTCGAGATAAAACCCGGTCTTCTGCCCTTCTTGAAGGTGGACCATGAAACGCACGCCATGCTCATCGATGGTCACCGGCCCCTCGGGCATGCTTCCCCAGAGAAGTCCATCTTGCAGCTCCACCCCCTCTTGCTCGCCGATGCCGCGCTCCGTCCGCAGGTAGATGCCCTCGGGCTGTGTCCCTTCGCGCAAGAGCTGAACGATCAGGTCGCGCCGCTTGGCCAAGGCCAGGCTGGTGAACTGCACCACGAGCCAGCGGTCGTAGCGATCCACGGTCAACCCCGACAGGCCATCGCTTTCGCTGAAGATCAAGCGGCAAGCCAAACCCGGACCGACCAGGCCGAGATCATCCCGCCGCAGCCGCAGGGCTTGCTCGATCCGCCCTCGGAAAAAGGCTTCATCCAAGGGTTGTTCCAGATCCCATGAATAGAGCCGGACCCGGATGCGGCTGCGGTTGTTGAACAGGCCATGGGCGATGAAGGCGCCGCCGTGGGAAAAGACCTGCACCGCGTCGCCATCGGCGGGCTTGCCCCGGATCTCCGCGATCGCTCCGGCAAAAACCCATGGATGCCGGGCGTAAAAGGGCTTGGCCCGGCGCGGATGCAAGATGATCTGTGGCGTGGACATGAGGAATGACTTTGTACCAGAGAGAGGGGGAAAAGCGCGGGCGAGTCGCAGCGCTCCATCAAGACGACGGCGGCCGGCCGGCACGCTCGACTTCGCTGAAATAAGCCAAGGCGCGGTCCAGTTCGCGCTTGTATTGCCGACCTTTGAGCATGGAGCGAACTCGGAGGAGCAGTTCCGTTTTGTTGATGGGCTTGGTGAGAAAATCGTCGGTCCCCGCCTCGACGCCGCGCTCGACGTCGCTGGGTTGGTCGAGCGCCGTGATCATGAGCACGGCCACTTCGCGCAACTCGGGATTGGCTCGCACTTGCTTGCACACCTCGAAACCGCTGATGCGCGGCATCATGATGTCGAGCAGGATCAGATCGGGCTTCCATTCCCGGATAACGCGCAGGGCTTCCTCGCCATCGCTCGCGGTCCGGACCTCGGCGTCCAGTTCGTCCAAATAGGCTTCGAGCAATTCCAAGCCTTGCGGGTTGTCGTCGGCGATCAGAATCCGGAAACGCTCCATGGCGTGGTTACCTTGATCATCGATGGATTGAATCAACGGCTTATTATAGGTCGAGAATGAACCGCTGTATTGATTCCATCGGGAATCGCTGACCGGCCGCCGCGGCGCAGGGCGCTGTGCCGGCCCGTGGAAATGTCGGCGATTTTGACCGCTCGGCCCATTGACAGTCCAAGCCGCCTTGCCCGATAATGCCCCTGACTCGCGGGTTCATGGACGCACCTAGGTCAAAGTGCTAAGTTCAATATTACCAGCCAAGCAGCGCGCCGCCTGGACGTGCACCGAGCCAGGGTCGTTCGATCCCGGGTCGTCAGCTCCCTGAACCGCGCCATGCCTGGGCTGGACGACGCCAAGGATCGTTGTGCATGATACCCAATCAAAACTACGAAATCAAAATCTTCACGGGCCGCGCCCATCCCACCCTGGGCGAGGAGATCGCAGCATATTTGGGCCTGCCCATCGGCAAAATCAACCTTGGCAATTTCCCCGACGGGGAAATCTCGGCCCGCATCGACGAGGACGTCCGCGGCCGGGACGTCTTCCTGATTCAGCCCAGTTGCCCGCCGGTCAATGACAACCTGATGGAACTGCTCATCATGATCGACAGTTTCCGCCGGGCCAGCGCCGCGCGCATCGCCGTGGTTTTGCCCTATTTCGGCTATGCCCGGCAAGACCGCAAGGATCAGGGCCGGGTGCCGATCACGGCCAAGCTCGTCGCCAACCTGCTCATGCAGGCGGGAGCGAGCCGGGTGCTGACTCTGGACCTGCACGCCGCGCAGATTCAGGGCTTTTTCGACATCCCCGTCGATCACCTGATGGCGGCCCCGGTTTTCATCAAGTACATCCGCGGCCTCAATCTGCCCACGAAGGACATCGTCATGGTCAGCCCCGACGAGGGGCGGATCAAGATGACCTTGCATTATCAAAAGAAGATCGGCGGCGGCCTGGCCATCGTCGACAAGCGCCGGGCCAGCGCCACGGAAACCAAACAGGCCAACCTCATCGGGGAAACCTTGGAGGGTAAAATTGCCCTCATGTTCGACGACATGATCACCACCGGGGGCAGCATCGTCGGGGCCGCTCACGTGGCCAAGAAAAATGGCGCCCGGGAGATCCACGTCTTCGCCACGCACGCCGTCCTGTGCGGTCCGGCCATCGAGCGCCTCCGCGATTCGCCCATCACGACCATCGTCGTCACCAATTCCGTTCCCGTGCCGCCGCACAAGCAGTTGCCCAACCTCAAGGTGCTGAGCATCGCCCCGCTCCTGGGCGAGGCGATCAAACGCTTGCACAGCAACGAATCCGTGAGCCGGCTCTTCGATTAATCGTCCATGGGTTTGCTGGCTGCGCTGGACTTGAAGGTTCGGCGCGGGCGATGTGCCGTTTCAGGTCAAGAGGGCGAAGCGGTCGAAGGCGAAGTCGCTTCCGCGCGGACGGCGGCGGCTTCCGGCGGCTTGGGTTCGCCATTCTCCGCCGCGGCGGGCGTTTCGGGAAAATCATGGTGCGTGTCCAAACCCAGGGCGTGCAGGCCGGGGATGTGGGGGGCTTCGAAATTGTTGGCTTTCGCGCGCCGCCGGATGAACTGGTAGAAGCGAATGATCAAAAACACGCCCAGGGCGGAAAGGCCGATGACCATCAGCCAAAACTGCGCGCCGTGCATCTGTTTGATCAGGGCACTGATGAAGTCCGAGGCGAAATAGCTGCCGAAGAAAAAGAGACTGATGACCGGGATGGAAATGGCGTCGGCGATGATGAAGGAGGCGATGGGGTAATGGATGGCCCCCGCAACGATGAAGATGGCGGTGCGAATGCCCGGCAACAGCCGGCCCGAGAGCAGGAATTTGATGCCGTGGTTATGGAAGCCATCAACGATCTTGGCCTTGCGCTCCTCGGGCAGCCAATAGCGCACCCAGCGCAAATTGAAAAACCAAACCCCGCCAAAGCGGCCCAGGCTGTACAGCACGACGTCGGTGCCGATGATGGCCACGATGCAACAGGCCCAGGCAATGACCATCCAGGGTCCGACAAGCCCGGCTTTATGGGCGGCGATGCCGACGCCGGAAACGGCGACTTCTTCCGGCACGCAAGGTACGATGCCCATGCCCGTGAGAAAGAGCCAGCCGATGGTCGTCGCATAAAAGTAGATCTCTTTCACACGGATACTCCGGCTCGCATCGCCAGGACTAGTTTCCTTGCAGGTCGGCTTCGGTGATCAATTGAAACCCTAATTTTTGCAGCGTGGCTGCTCCCGTTTCGTGGTCGTCGACCATCATGGCCAATCCGGCGTGTCCCCGCGGCTCGATAAGCAAGGGGTAGGCATAATGGATGTTGATCTCGGCCGCCAAGAGAGCCTTGCAGATTTGGGCCAGGGGATGCGACCCCGCCGGGACTTGGACCACGAGCAAGTCGCTTTCGTGGAACGCCAGCTTCCCCTGGCGAAACGTTTCAAAGGCGCGCTCCGGGTCGCTCAAGACCAGCCGCACGATCGAACAGTCCGCGGAATCGACGACCGTGAGGGCCACGATGCGGTTTTCCGAGACTTCGATCTTGCGCACCAACTCCAGCAGGGAACCGACCCGATTTTGCAAGAAAACGCTAAATTGCCGGACACTGGGCCAATCGCGACCCCGTGCGGTCGTAAAGTCGATCGCGTCTTGTCCGCCGTAGCTCATCGATCCTCAAGTGCAATAGAGGAAAGTCGATAGGAAGTCATGTTATCTTACAACGAAGAGTGGAAGGAGGTCAATTCAAACCACGGCAAAACGCCCATGAGCGCAAAAGGCAACCCACCCCTTTTCGGCGTGGGTTGCATAAGTGTTGTCTTCGAGACCGCGGTGAGAACCGTGCCGCGGGAGGCAAGTTAGCGAGGCACCTTGCACGGATAAGGAACGTTCAGCAGCTTGATCCCCGCCACTTCCATCCCGGCGAGTTGTTTCTTCGTTTCCAACAGCTTGGGATCTTGAGGGCCGTCGAACCCGCCCACGGTCACCAAGGTCGAATGACGCGTGTGCAGCAAGTATGTCTCGTAGCCCTTGCCGTTGTCGCTGAGCACCTCGGAGAGCCGGCGGGCCAAGGTCAGGGAATGTTCCAGGTAACGCTCGCTGGGAGCGTAGGGACTCTTCGATCCCGACAGCAGCGGACTCTGATCGAAGACGCTCGGCTTATGATCCTTGATGTCCACCGGCGCGCGAAACTCCATGACCACCAGCGTGAACGGCTTCTTGCAGTTCAGGAGGGAGAATTTCTCCGACTGGTTGAGAATTTGCAGCGCTTGATCCTGCGCGGGTTGTGCCATCTTAGGGACCAAGGGATTGCGCGTCACAAAGGCGAAACTAAACGTGTCGAACTTGTTTTCCTTGATCTGATCGCCAACGCCATACATCTGTCCCTTCTCATCCTTGTTGCGCGGATCGGTCCACACCTGCAAGGAAGAGAAGATCGGCAAATGCGCGGGCTTGGGAACCTTTTTGATTCGATCCAGGTCCTTGCGGGCGGCTTCCTGGGTGGCGTAATGTCCCAAGACCACGGCGAACTCCTCCAGCACCATCACCTTTTTCATGTTTTTGACCGCGTCGGGACCATAGCGGCGAATGGTCTCCTGCCGGAGACGCTCCTTTTCCGCCAGGGCATCCTCATCGATGCGGCGAAAGATGTAAGCGGGAAGTTTGTGCGTTTTCCGCAGCTCGGCGACCAGGTCGACCGCCAGGGCTTGCGCTTCGTCGCCGCGGAAACTGGCCATGTAAATCAGATATTGGCCGTGCTTGGCGGTGAGCCAATAGTCCTGAGGCACATTGGACGACGGCGCTTGGGCGCTGGCCATGGCGGCCAGGCCGAGCCAGGGCAGAATGCAGACCCAACGGAAAAAGCATAAGGACATAGCCGAACCTCCCTGTTCTCTGCATGCGGTTGGTCGCGCTGCGTGGGCCGATGCCATGGCGTGCCATGCGGGCCGATCGTGGAGCGCTCGGGCGGGAAGATAGCAGAAAAAAAATTTTAGTCCAGAGACCATTTGGCCGACACCAAGGCCCATTGCTTCTCGGTGATCGCGGCGATGCCCGACTTGCCCAGGTTGACCAGTTGCTCCAATTGCTCGGAACTAAACGTGGCTTCCTCGCCACCCGCCTGGATTTCGATGAATTGTTGGTTGCCAGTCATGACCAGGTTCAGGTCGACGTCGGCGTCCTTGTCCTCGAGGTAGTCCAAATCGAGCCAGACTTCGCCGTCGCACAAGCCCACGCTCACCGCGGCGACGCTGCCCTTGAGGATCTCGCGCAGAGGATGGGGCAATTGCCCCCTCAATGTATGCAAGGCGGCCACGAGGGCGAGATAGGCCCCATTGATGCTGGTGGTGCGCGTGCCGCCATCGGCGCGGAGCACGTCGCAATCGACCCACAGGGTGCGCTCGCCAATCTTGTTCAAATCGACGACGGTTCGCAAGGCCCTGCCGATGAGGCGCTGAATTTCGACGCTCCGGCCATCGATCTTGCCGCCGCGATCGCGCGGCTTGCGGGTCAGCGTGCTGCCGGGGAGCATGCTGTACTCCGCCGTCAACCAGCCTTTGCCCTGCCCCGCCAGAAATTCGGGCACCTTGTTGTCCACGGTGCACGTGCACAAAACGACGGTTTGCCCCATGGAGGCGATGATGCGTCCCGCCGCGTGGCTGGGCACGTCGCCGTCAAAGTGAATCGGTCTGAGTTGACCCGCCGAACGACCATCGCGCCTCGAACTCATGCGTTATCACTCCGCTTGAAAAGGGGTCTGCATCGAACGCCGGTCGCGTCGATGGCCTCGAGCGCTTGCAACGAAACCCGGCCGTGGCGGCGGTCCAGGTCCTGGCCGGAGCCGGTTCACGCCCGCGAAGACGGTTCCTGCAGCAGCCAAGCGAGCAGGGCTTTTTGCACGTGCAAGCGATTGCCCGCCTGGATGAAGACCACGCTGTTGGGGCCATCGATCACTTCATCGGTGATCTCCTCCCCGCGATGCGCCGGCAAGCAATGCATGATGATGGCCTCTTTACGCAAGCCCTGACACGCGCGGGCATTGAGCTGATAGGGAGCAAACGCCTGGAGCCGATCCTCGCGTTCCAATTCCTGGCCCATGCTGGTCCAAACGTCGGTGTAGACGACGTCGGCCTCAGGAATGGCTTCGTCCAGGCGCGCCATGCGGGGCAAACGATCGCGGGGGAAGCGCTGCGCCATCCTGTGCAGGAAGTCTGGTTCGAAGCGATACCCTGATGGTGCGACCAGGGTGAAGCGCATGCCGAGATGCGCACAGCCCACGGCCAAGGATCGGGCCATGTTGTTGCCGTCGCCGACAAAGACGAGATGCCGCTCCTGGACGTCGCCGAAGTGTTCGCGAATGGTGAACAGGTCCGCGAGGGCCTGGCAGGGATGGGAATCATCGGAAAGACCGTTGATGACGGGGCAGCGGGCATGCCTGGCGAATTCCTCGACCGTGGCGTGGGCGAACGTTCGCAGCACGACCGCATTCACGTATTGCGTCATGACGCGGGCAAAATCGGCGGTGGTCTCCCGCGTGCCCAACCCGGCGTCGTGGCCCGACAGGTAAACGCTCGAACCGCCCATCTGCGCCATGGCGGCCTGGAAGCTGACCCGGGTGCGCAGCGACGGCTTCTCGAACACCAGTCCAAGGACCTGCCCCGCCATGCTCAGCGAACGCCGGCCCGCCGCTTGCTCGGCCTTGAACTGCCTGGCCCCGGCGTGCAGCTGTTCGATCAAGGATCGATCCATGCTCAGGAGATTCAAAAAATGCCGCATCGCGCACCCATGGGGCTTGGCTTCAGATCAGACCACCGTCATTCCACCACGACGCTCATCCGCCGCCCAGGAGCACCTCTTCGAGGATCGCACAGCCTTCCTCGAAAAGGGCCAGCGGCAGGTTCAGCGCGGGCAGCAATCGCAGGACATTCTGGCGGGTGCCGTTGACGAGCAAACGCTTCGCCAAACAAGCCTCCACGAGCGGCTTGGCGTCTCCATTCAGTTCGATGCCGATCATGGCGCCGCGCACCCGGACGGCGGTGATCCGCGGACTCTTTTCCCGCCATGAGTGGATGCGCTGTTCGAACCGGCGGCCCAGCTCCTGTGCCTGCTTCAATAAATCCTCCGCTTCCACGGTTTCGATATAGGCCAATCCCGCCCGGCAAGCGATGGGATTGCCTCCGAACGTGGCGGCATGGGTTCCGGGCTTCAGAAAACTCGCCACTTCGGGCCGAGCCAGCAGCGCGCCGCAAGCGATCCCCCCCGCCAGGCTTTTGGACAGCGTCATCACGTCGGGCACGATTTGGGTTTGCTGATAGGCAAACCAAGTGCCCGTGCGGCCCATGCCCGTTTGCACTTCGTCCAGCATGAGCAGGAGTTGATGGCGGTCCGCCAGTTCGCGCAGGGCTTCGAGGTATCCCGCGGGGGGAAGGTTGACGCCGCCCTCACCCTGGATGGGTTCGACCAGAATGGCCGCGGTCTGGTCGTCGATCAGCCGCGCCATGGCCTGGGCATCGCCAAACGGTGCGTAACAAAAGCCGGGCAGCAACGGTTCGACGCCCTGATGATATTTGGGTTGTCCCGTGGCCGAAAGGGAGCCGATGGTTCGGCCATGGAAGCTCCCCTCGGTGGAGATGATCTTGTAGCGGCCGCGCCCCCAGAGCCGGGCCAATTTGATGGCCGCCTCGTTGGCTTCCGTGCCGCTGTTGCAGAAGAAGACCTGCCCGCCGAAACTGCGTTCGGAGAGCGCCTGGGCAAAACGGCCCTGGGCTTCCATGTACCAGGTGTTGGGGACGTGGATCAGTTCGCCCGCTTGCTCGCGCACGGCGGCCACCACGCGGGGAGGACAATGGCCCAACAGGTTGCATCCCCAGCCCGGAAAGAAATCGATGTAGCGCCGGCCCTCGGCGTCCCAAATCTCCGACCCCGCCCCGCGCGCCAGGCAAACGGGGTAGCGCGTGTAGTTGCCGATGACGTAGCGGTCAAACAGCTTGATCGCCTCCTCGGAGGAGAGCGGCGACGATGGCGCGGAGCCGCCGCTGACCTGGTTTGCAGCGGAAGCGGGTTTCATGGTCGTGGACATGCGTTGTCACCTAAAGAACGATTTCCGTGCCGACGCCGACGTCGGTGTAAATTTCCAGCAGCAAGGAATGGCGGACCCGGCCATCGATGATGTGGGTTTTCTTGACCCCCGCGCGCAGGCTGTCGAGGCAGGCTTCGACCTTGGGGAGCATGCCGCTGTCGATGATCCCCTGTTCGATCAACTGGAGGCACTGCTGCGCGTCGGTGTGATGGATGAGCGAACCCGGGTCCTGGCGGTCGCGCAGGATGCCGGGGGTGTCGGTGAGCAGGACCAGCTTTTCGGCCTGCATATGGATGGCGACGGCGGCGGCGGCCGTGTCGGCGTTGATGTTGAGGCCCAGGCCCTGATCGTCGAGGGCGATGCACGGAATCACCGGCACCGTCCCCGCCCGGCAAAAGTTTTCGATGAGGGGGCGGTTGACCCAGGTGATCGTGCCCACGCGGCCCAGGTCAAGAGGCCGGCCTTGATCGTCGGGGAGGGTGATCTTGCGGCCGAACAGCACCTGCAGCACGCCCGTGTGCAGCGGCACGGCCTGGCCGTCCAGGGCCTTGATTTGCCGAACGACGTCGGCGTTGATTTCATTCTGCAAGACGTCCATCACGATCTTGAGCGTGGCCTCGTCGGTGACGCGCCGCCCTTGAATTTTTTGCGGCACCAAACCCGCCCGGTGCATGGCTCGATCGATGGCCTTGCCGCCGCCGTGGACGAGGATGGGCCGCATGCCCACAGTCTCCATGAACACGACGTCCTGCAGCGTGGAGCGCAGAGCGTCCGGGTCCTCCATGGCGCTGCCGCCCAGCTTGATCACGGTCAGCTTGTCGCGAAAGGCGCGGATGTAGCTGAGGGCTTCGATGAGCAATTCGGCATGTCGGATCGCATTTTCCACGGCCTGGGCCTCAAAGGAACCATCCGCGCGGCACCGCGTTGACACACGGCTGTCGCTGCGGGGAAAAACGGAAGCCCACCCTTCGTGCCGGGTGGGCCTCGCGTCCTGTCATCCAGGTTCATCTTATGCCGAGTGGCCGGGAACTTCAAATCCCTTGCGATATTCGCGCGTCAGCCAGGCGTTGGCTTGGCGGTAGCCGGTGAATTGCTCCTTGGCCGGGTCAAAAGCCAGGTCCATCCCCACTTGCAGGCGGAGGTCGCTGTTGATGGCGATCTTGTTGTCCTCCAGATGGACGCGCAAGCGTTCGATCTCCGGCGCGAGGCTGGAGCGTTGATTGAGCATGGACAGGCTCTCGAACGGATGCAGCGTTCCCATGCGATAACTGATGTTGGCCAGGTGGCACAGGGCGGAGGAAATATGCCCCTGCTCGACGTCCGCGTTCAGGTCTTCCACCTTGCGGCTCTTGACGGCCTTGATGAAATTCGCATGATGCTGGCCTCCGCCCTTGAACTGCTTGACGACCTTGTCCTGCGGGTCCAATACCACGGCGGCATCATAGCTGCTGCTGACCATCGTTCCTTCGGTGCCATACCAGATATTGCCGACGAAATTTTTGCCGCGGTTTTTCCCCATGGGGTCCGCCGTGGCCAGGCCGCGGACTTCGAAGATGATCTGCACGTCGCCGTAGTCGAAGCAGGAAACCTGGGTGTTGGCGGTCTCGCCGGCGTCGGTATAGCCCAACCTGCCGCCGAAGCTGAAGACGCGGTCGCACAGGCGGTCGAGTTTCAATCCCCAGCGGGCCTTGTCCATTTCGTGGATGCCTTGGTTGCCCAGGTCGCCGTTGCCATAATCCCAGAACCAATGCCAGTCGTAATGGAATCGGGTCCGTTGCGGGGGGAGCAGCGGCGCCGGGCCGCACCAGAGATCATAATTGACGGTCTTGGGCACTTCCCCGGTTACGCGCGGACCGATGCTCGGGCGGAATTTGTAACAGAGGCCCTTGGCGAGCTTGATCTGGCCGAGGTGGCCGGCGTGCAAATACTCGATGGCCTGCCGCATGCCGGCGTTGCTGCGCGATTGCGTGCCCGTTTGCACGATGCGTTGATGTTCGCGGGCGATCTCGACCAGCCGCCGCCCCTCGAAGACGTTGTGGCTGACCGGCTTCTCCACGTAAACGTCCTTGCCGTTTTGCACGGCCCAGATCGCCGCCAGGGCATGCCAGTGATTCGGCGTGGCGATGGTGACCACGTCGATGGACCGATCCTCCATCACGCGGCGCAGGTCCTGCTCGAACTTGGGGGCGGTTTTCTGAATGTCCGCCGCCGCCTTGATCCCGCGATCCGCCAGGTTCGCGTCGCAGTCGCAGACCACGGCCACCTCGGTCTCGGGCATAGCGGCATAAGCCTTGATGTGGCTCAAACCCTGGCCGTTGAAACCGATCACCGCCACCCGGATTTTGTCATTGGGTCCAACCTTTTTGAGGATTGGCTCTTCCCAAGGTTGAGCATCACTGCCCCCGGCCAGAGCGGCGGAGGCCGTCGCCAGCAAAGCAGCGTCTCGCAAAAAGTCGCGGCGGGTCAATCGAGACATCTTCGACTCCATGAGAGGGGGAATGACAGGCGGAGGATTCTTCCTCATTAGACACGGAATCGGCCCATGGCGCCAAGGAGAAACCTTCGCGAATGGAGCGAAACGCCGCCGTCAGATCGTGAAAAACATTATGCGCCTAGGCGTCAAGCACGGTATCGATGCGAGGTGGGACCAGCTCAGCGCTGCGTGTGCAGCAATTTGCCATCGGCTTCGACGATGATGCGGCCATCGTCAAAATCGACGCGAACGACTTCCGTGCCCGCGGGAACCCAACAGACCCGCGATCCATCAATGAAGACCGCATCGGGGTGCACATCAATCATTTTGGCGCCGAGACGGAACGTGGAGACTTGCCCCGCCTGAACCTGTTCGATGGGCAGCCAACCCTGGGCCATGCTTTCCACCACCATGCCATTATTGAGCGTGGTGGTCATCGTCGTATGACAACCCGACAGCAAAAGCACACAGCCGCCGAGCCAAATGAGGCTTCTCATGACCGATTCCCCCTGAGAACCGGGGGGAATATCAGGTTCACCGGGTCCGAGCAAGGTCAATTTCACTGAGCGGTTTGCGGGTTGGGTCGGGTGCGGTTTCGCGGTTAAAAACCAGGGGATATTATCCACCTTGGCCATTTACGCTAAAATAGAATCCGTGGAGTCCATGCCTCATTTGCTGGGACCAATCATGCATCCAACCGCATCGGTGCCTGGGGTAGTGGCCAACGGCGACACGCCGGCCGCGCCTCCAGGTCCACTGTATCAATCTCCCTTCCGCCGCCACCGCACGCGCGTCGTCGTGGTAGGTTCCGTGCCCATCGGCGGCGATCATCCGATTATCGTCCAGTCGATGACCACGCCCGACACCCACGACGTGGCCGCGACGGTCGCCCAGATTCGCCGCCTGGAGGAAGCGGGCTGCGAACTCGTGCGCGTTACGGTGCCCAAGCCTGAAGACGCCCACGCCCTCACCGAAATCAAGAAGCAGATCACGATCCCGCTCATCGTGGACATTCACTTCGATTACAAGATGGCCCTCATGGCCCTCGATCACCCCATCGACAAAATCCGCATCAACCCGGGCAACATCGGCGGCATGGATCGCTTCCGCCAGGTGCTCCGCAAGGCCAAGGACAAGGGCATCCCCATGCGGATCGGGGTCAACGCGGGCAGCCTGGAGCGGGAATTCGCCATGAAATATGGCTATCCCTGCCCTCCCGCCATGGTGGATAGCGCCCTCCGCTACATCGAAATCGCCGAGAGCGAAGGATATCACGATCTGATCGTGTCGCTCAAGTCCAGCGACGTGGCCACCGTCGTGGAGGCCTATCGGCTCTATGCCAAGCAAGCGAATTATCCGACGCACATCGGCGTCACGGAAGCAGGCAAGCCGCCCTACGCCGTCATCAAGTCCGCTTGCGGCTTGGCGCCCATTTTGCTGGACGGCATCGGCGACACCATTCGCATCAGCCTGCTGGGCGACCCCGTGCCGGAAATCCAGGCGGCGTTCGATATCCTGCAAGCCACGCAGCGGCGCGTGCGCCAGCCTGAAATCATCGCCTGCCCCACTTGCGGCCGGTTGGAAATCGACCTCGAGGGCATCATTGCACAACTGGAACAACGGCTCCAAGGCCGCACGACGCCGATCAAGGTCAGCGTGCTCGGCTGCGTCGTCAACGGACCCGGCGAGGCCAAGGAAGCCGACCTGGGCATCGCCGCCGGCCGCGGCAAGGGCATGATTTTTAAGCGCGGCGAAATGCTCCGCACGGTCAGCGAGGCGGAAATGGTGGACGCCCTGATCGAGGAGATCGACCGCTGGGAAAAAGAGGAAATGGCCAGCGGCCCCGCGCTCGCTTCGCCGCCGGGTTCCTCGCGCCGCAAGTTGCCCCTGATTGGTTCATGAAGTTGATTCGTGAGAGGCGGACTTGAAGGCGTCCCTCGATTGCAACAGCCAACGGTTCAGCTTACAATGAAGGAAAGTCTGGGTCGTGGCATTGCGCCCATGACCTCCTCCTCAGCCAAGGACTCGTCCATGTCGCAGCATAAAAGCCCCAAGACCGCCGTCGTCGCCTTCAAAGTGGAAAAAGACCTGGCCGACATCTTGAATGAACTACCGAACAAAAGCGCCTTCATTCGCAAGGCAATCGTGGCCCAATTGGAGATGACCTGCCCCATGTGCCGCGGCGGCGGCGTGCTGCCCAAGTGGCTGCACGATCACTACGCCGAGATCATGGAAAAAATGAGCGACCGGGATTGCGAAGGCTGTGGAACCGCGGCGACCATGCTGCCCGATCCCGCCGAGCTAACCCCGCAGGATCGCGAACGCTTCGAGCAATTCTTCCACGGCGGCCCCTTCTATTGCGGCACCTGCTTCACCAAAGCCCCCGCTTGCGGCGACTGCGGCTGGCACATCAAAGCCGACCAGGTGAAAAAGCACAAGTTAGCCCATAAGGCATAATTTACAAAACCAGTGTATTTTTCGTTTCGGTCATGGATTTTTTCCTACCCTCGTTTGCATTGTTACGATTTGTAGGGTATGAATATTGTGTTCGGACGATGCAAATTATCACCCACAACTCACCTTTCATGTTGGACATGAAATTATGGAAGTCTTCCTGGCTCAAACTTTCGCTGTGGCGGGAATCTACTACATTTGGCTTTCATACAAGCTGATCGAAAAGCGGCGCAGCCAACGTATGCGTGAACGGGTCGCTTTCCTCCTATGGAATGCCGCTCAATACGCTCATTAGATTCAGCATCGCCAAGAACAACCCCTGTTGAGCTGCTCTCAACTCCGTGACTTCACGGAGTTTTTTTTACGTTTCATACATGCATTCACGGCACTTCAGCCCAAGCCTCTGCAAACGAGGGTGAATCGTTTTGCACTCATAGACATTATGTCTTATAATTTGGCCGTGGGGCACTTTTTGCTTCACGTCTCGAACTTCGGGGGTTGATCATGTTGCTGCGAGGGGTCTGCATTGTTGGGTGGTTCCTGGCGCTTTCCGCGGCCCTTTTGACACAGGGTCCTCCCAATCCCGGTTCGAATCAAGACTTTCAACGTCAACCACCGCCCCCGGGGCCGCGCACGGATCGCCCTGGCCCCTGGGACAATGACGTGCACGTTTTTCAATTCGACGCTCGCGGAACGAGCCAGAAAATCGGTCAATTCGACCGCGCCGGCGTTCCCACCCTGGTGCGGCTCAAGGACGGCCGATTGCTGGCGGCGTTCCAGCATTTCCCGGAAAATGACCCCCAGCATTTCGATCGGGTGGCGGTCCGCTTTTCCAAGGACGAAGGCCAAAGCTGGTCAGCGGCGCAGCCGATCGTCGTCGCCAACCTGGAGCAGGGTTTGATGCGGCCCTTCGACCCCACGCTCGTGGTGTTGCCTGATGGCCGCGTTCGGATGTATTTCACGTCCAATCGATCCCGCGATTTCCGAACGAGCACCCCGGCCATTTACTCCGCGATCTCCGAGGATGGCGTGCATTACGCCTTTGAGCCGGGCGTGCGGTTCGCCGTGAAGGACCACCTCATCATTGACTGCGCGGTGGCGTTGCATGACGGTGTTTACCACATGATCGTGCCCCACAATGGCGGGGGCGGGACAGGTCAAGCGGCTCCGCCGCAACAGCGTCGTCCGGATCAGCCGCCGCAGCGGAATCGTCCGATCCTAGGCCGCGGCTACCACGCCGTCAGCCAGGATGGATTGCAATTTGATCGCGTGGACGACGTGATGCTGCCCAACGTCAACGACCGCTGGCTGGGCAACCTGGTGAGCGACAACAAGCTGCTCTATTTCTTCGGCACCGGCGCGGGTCCTTGGCCGGTTTACAGCCGTGATGGGAAAGCCTGGCAACGAGATGCTGCGCAGGTTCGCTTCCCAGGCGCGGACCCTGGCGCGGTCCGATTGAAGAGCGGTGGTTGGCTGATTATCGCCACCAGCCCGCCGCGACCGGGCACGCCAAGCGACCGCCAGCGACCTTCCCCGCCCGATCGACTTGATCGACTCGATCGGGCCGATCGGCCGATGGATCGCCCATTCCGCGATGATCAACGTGAAAAATAAACCAACCGCTTCGGCAGTCCATTAGCCTGGTTCGCCCCAGTCGGCGGAGAAGACGCTCTGGCACCGCTTGCACTGCAGCCGCTGTCCCAGGTAATCCGGACGGATGCGGCTGCTGTGCTGGCAACCGGTGCAGTCGACGACGAAGCGCGTTTCCCCCTTCCCCAACGCCTGCCAAACCTCCGCGGGAACATCGTCAAATGCCAGATCCTCAGGCTCCAAGCGGGTCAGCACTTCCTTGGTGAGCGGGGCAATGTCGACGATCCGGTCAGCGAGCCGGGTGATCGACTTTTCGTAGAGGTTGCGAATGAGTCGGCCGTTGCCAAAATGTTCGTCCTTTTGTTGGCAGAGATAGTGCAGCCCCAGGATGAGTTTCGCGCGCGTGGCCCCGCTGAGGACATACTGGCAGCGTCGGGAGAAGGTCTCCCAGATTTGGCACAGTTCCAGTGGGGCGTAATCGGGGAAGTTGAAATAGCGATTGAACCGCGAGGAGAGGCCCGGGTTGCTTTTCAGCAGCCGCTGCAAGGGAGCAGGATAGCCGGCCAGGACCACGACCAGGCGATCGCGATGATCCTCCATCCGCTTGAGCAGGGTTTGCACGGCTTCGGCCCCGTAAGGATCGTCCCCCTTCTCGGCGATCAGGCTGTAGGCTTCGTCGATGAAGAGCACGCCGTCGAGGGCCTCGTCAATTTTTTTGTTCGCCTTGGGTCCGGTCTGCCCCGCGTATTCGGCGACGAGGCCCGAACGATCCGTTTCCACCAGGTGCCCCTTGGCGAGAAACCCGATGGCACCGAGCAAGCGGCCCAGCAACCGGGCCACCGTCGTTTTGCCCGTGCCGGGGTTGCCTTGAAACACGCTGTGCAGACTCACCTTGGTTTCAGGCAGCCCCAGGTTGATGCGTTCCTTTTGCATCTTCAAGAAGTTGACGAGCCGTTTCACCTCCGACTTGATCGAATCCAGTCCGATGAAGCCGTTCAGCTCCGCCATGGCCTCGGCAAACTGCTTGGCCGCGTCCCCCGGCGGCAGGACGATGGCCGGTGTCGCCACCGGTTTGGCCACGGGAGGCGGCGTTGTCGCTGTCGTGCCAGCTTCCTGGGTCAGCAGCACTTGCTGGCCTGCCTGGAGAGGCTGCTTCTCTTCGGCCAAGGGTAGCGGCTTCAACAAATTTTCCAAGTGGGTGCGCAGGATATGGAGCTGCTGCTTTTCCTGGGGAGCGATCCGGCCATCCGCCTTGATGACCAAATTGGCCAGCCGCATGGCATGCGTCAGCAGTTCATCGCGGTGCTGCATCAGGGGAGGCAGCCGCAGGAAGGGGTTGATCAAGGCTTGCCAGTCCGGCGGCTCCTGCCGGGCCAGTTGCTCGTGGGCCTTGAGCAAGCCGCGTTCGGAAAAGGTTTTTCCCCAAAGATGCTCGAAGACGGCCTGGCTGACGGCGGCTTCGCCGGGTCGCCAGCTCCAATCCACGGCGGTCATTTCCAAGTAAATGCGGATGATCAACCCGCGATGCAGATCGTCCATCCGCTCCATCAGTTGATCGGCGGACATTTTCGCAGACGCCGCCCCTTCTTTGATCCCCTCTTCGGCCGCCTGATGGTACAGCGATTGGATGGCCTGGCACGTTACGCGCACCTGCTCCACCAGGACGGGATTGACCCGGCCAGGCGGCACCGCCTCCGAGGCCGCCATGGGACCCGAGCCTCTCGTCCAAACGTCGAAGAGATTATCGAAAATGGGACCGATCATGCTTCCTCCCTCCCCTATCCTAATGCAGGGGTCCAGGGGATGCAATTAAGGATGACTTGCGGATGATCGGTTGATCGCGGTCATCGAGGTGATCGAGAGCGTGCAGGCCGCCGCCGCTGGGTCAAGAAACGAGCAGCGTTGCCGATGACCGCGGCGGATAGAACCGCAGCTCCTGGTCCGCCGGGATCAGCCCTTGCTCTTGAGCCCGCTTCTGAAAGAGGCGAAGCCCTTCCTTTTCCCGCGGCCCCAGGTCGAAGCGGATGATGTGCGATAAATAGCGGCGACAATAGGCGGGGTCCAGATGCAGGAGTTTCGCCTGCTGGCGGGCGATGTCGGCAATCCGTGCTAACCCGCGCCGCTTGGCCTCCGCGAGTGCGTTTTGCACCTCGCCCAGGTGAACGCCCTCGCGCACCGCCCAGAAGGCGAACACGAAGGGCAGCCCGGTCCAATCCCACCACTCCTGCCCCAGATCGTAACTGATCGGGTAGCCGGGCCAGTCGGCCCGCATGGCTCGATCGCCGATGAGCAGGACGGCGTCCGTGCCCGCCTCCTCGGCCGCTTGGCCGATGGGAAACGGACGATAGGCGGGGGCGATGCCATACTTTTGCCGCGCCAGGATTTGCACCAGCGCGGCGCTCGTCCTTGATCCTTCATCCAGCGCCAGCGTCTCGATTTCTTTCCAGGGTTTCTTGCTGAAGAGCGTTACGCTCAAGACCGGACCTTGGCAGGCGATGGCGACGTCGGGAACGATACGATACCCCGACCCGCGGAAATATTCGACGACCGGAATCAAACCAACGTCGATCTCACCCTGCTGCAGCCGATCCGCCAGCCGGCTGGGCACGTCGAGCAGCAATTCCACCTGGGGCGCCAGTTCGGCCAGGTCCTGGATGAGCGGCTTGGTGTTGAGATATTCCACGGCGCCGATGCGCATGAGCTGGTCCTTAGTCATTTCCTGGAGGTGCGGAACTTCGGCTATTATACCGGTTCTCTCGAAACGCCAACCGTTCGAGGCGCCTCCATCAGGTAAACCGTGGAAGCGGACCGCCCCGCAACCGGACCGTCATTCGCTGCCTTATCCCGCGGCGTTCAGCTTCACGCCCGGGTCGCTCGCCACGTTGATCCAAATGTGCACGTGGGGGCTGCCCCGGAAGTACCAGACAAAGCTCGGCCCCTCGAGCCGCCAGTTATCCCACACGCCGTCGTCGCCGACGTCTTCATCCTGGTAAAAGGCCAGGCTGCACCGCTCCAGGCCGCCCTGCTTCTTGAGGCAGAGCATGATCTCGTCGCGATCTTCTTGGCGGTACGGCTCGATCAGGCTTTTGAGCGTGGCTTCCACGACCGCTTTCTGATCGCTGCTCATCTCCGTCACGGGCAGCCCCGGGAATGGCCCTTTCACACCGCGGAAGGGAACGTCCGCCTCATGAGGCGACTCCGCCACCAAGGCGATCTTCCGCTGCTTGCCATCCAGCATCTGAAACACCTCGTTCGCCTTCAGTGCCTGATGCCAAAAGATGTTGCCCGGATGGTTCGGCTTCTCGTTGAACGACTCGGCGGCATGGCCGTGGAAGATCGGTCCGCCCAGGGCCACGTGGTCCTCGCTGTTGCCATCGGCCCGAATCGTCAGATGCCGGCCCGTCATGACAAATTCAAACTTGCCTTGACCGGGCTTGCCAAACACGGCCACGCTTTGCCCCGCGCCCCAGGGCCGGCCCTCGGTGTCGTCCCGAAGCTGCTTGAGCATCTTCGGATACCATTCGGGCTGAAACAGACCCTTGAAAATGTCGTGGAGGATGATTTTCTGTTCCTTCGAGAAGTAGCCGCTGTCGATGGTCGGCGACGTGATCTGCCAATTGTTGGAGACGCGCGTGCGCAGCAAGCCGCGCTTGGCGTCCTCATGGTCCCATTCGAAACAGATGATCTTGCGCTGTTCGGGCGAGAGGGAATCGTAAAACGCTTTGACCGCGGTCTCCGCTGGACTCTTGGGCGTGGACTGAGCGGCGGCCTGGGGAACGGCCTCGATCAGCGGCAGGCTCGCGGCGACCGCCGTTGTGGCCGCGGCGCCCATGGTGGAAAGGAATCGTCGCCGATCCAGGGCGGGCGCTTCCATGGCTTCGCAATCGGGACAGGGTTTGGCGGGGGTGGGAGTCATGACCTGATCTCCAGAAGGTGGGGGGTTGGACAAGACGCCTGATTATAACCCAGCCGCGCCGCCCCGGCTGCAGGAAAATCCCCCCGGCGGGCTGCGGCGAAGAGGCACGAACATGATATCGATGAGACATCGACCATGGAGGCATGGCCTAAACGGGCCGGATTACCGGCCAGATGGGGAGGATTTCGTGATGGCGGTTTCCTGGACCTGGGGAGAATAAAACCATGGCAGGCAGGGTAGTTCCTGGGCCAAACGTTCGGCGGCCCGGGCATAGCCATATGCGCTGGGATGGATCGGGTCCCCGTCCAGGAACATCCGGGCTTCAGTCGGTCGAAAGGCTGGCTCCAGGTCGATGACCTGCCAACCCAGCTCCGCGGCGAGGTTGATCAACTTGCTCGCGAGGTCCTCGGTTTCCCGCTCCTCGAGAAAATCCAGCGTCGGCCAAATGAACAGCACCACGGGCACGCCCCGCGCCTTGGCCGAGGCGGCGATCTGCCGATAGGCCTTGTCCACCAGCGGCCAGCCGTAGATCAGGTCCTGCTTTTGGACCAGCGGCGTGCCTTCGACCGAGGATCCCTTCCAGGCCGCCCTGCAGCGGGCATAAAGCCTTTCGACCCGGAAGCAGACGATGGAATGTTCGGTCAACCATTGGCCCAGCCGGGTGCCAACGGGGCCGCGGTCGCGGATCGACACGCTGGTGTCGTTGCGGCAAAAGGCCACGGCCAACGCGTCCGGCTGCAATTCCCAGCCGAACGTTTCGAGCCAGTCCGCTTCCTGGGAGGCGTCATAAGCCGTCACGCCGGCGTTGAGGATGCGCCAGGGATGGCGTTGCTGCCGCAGCAGGCCTTGGAGTTGTTCGGGATAGGTCTCGCTGGTTTTGACATTGGCCCCGAAGGTCACGCTGTCTCCCAGCACCAGGAGCCGTTTTTCCGCAGGAGCTTTGGGACCAAGGTCCTCATCCTGCCGCAGCCCCTGGGCGTTGATCCGGGCATAGCCTCCGGTCCAACCCCATTTGCCCGCCCAACCTTCGCGCAAGCACCATCCCAGCGTCTCGTGAGGCCGATGGCAGTCGAGCCAATGGCGATTCCAGCCAAAGGCAACTCGGCACGCCAGTTCCACCAGGATCGGCAGCCCGACCACGATGATCAGCGTGAAGAGCAGCTTTTTCCGCAACGACAACGGGCGGCGATTCAAGGTCGCGGCATGGGTCATAATCGGTTCCACATTCGCACCCTATTTCCACTAGCAAACTTCTATAATCTACTTTAACCTGGGAGCCAAGCCCGTTTGTCGAACGGCAGGCCAAAACGCGGCTCCCCATCCCGTCCCTTGGGAGAGTGGCATGGCCAAAGTGTCGGCCCTGGTGCTGCGGGCCCCCGGAACCAATTGCGACCTGGAAACGGTCTTTGCCCTGGAGTCCGTGGGAGCGAGCGCCGCCCGGCTGCACATCAACCAGCTCCTCGCCGCTCCCCGGCAACTGCACGATTATCAATTGCTCGTCCTGCCGGGCGGCTTTTCGTATGGCGACGACGTGGCGGCGGGCAAGGTACTGGCCTATCGCTTGCATCATCAGATGCATGACGAGCTGAGCCGCTTCCGCGATCAGGGGAAGCTCATCTTGGGCATTTGCAACGGGTTTCAAGCCCTGCTCAAGGCAGGCCTGCTGATCCCGCCCGACCATGGCGACCGCATCCCCGCCACGCTGACCTACAACATCTCCGGCTCCTTCGTCGATCGCTGGGTGACGCTCCGCGCTCGGCAACCCAACCACTGCCCCTTCCTCTCGGGCTACGGCCAACTGTATGTCCCCATCGCCCATGGCGAAGGGCGTTTTATTTGCCGGGATGAAGCCGCTTGGCAACGAATCGAACGGAGCGGACAGTGCGTGCTGCAATACGTGCCGGGACGGGACGGTTCTGAAGGATACAATCCTAATGGTTCACAAGGCGATGTGGCCGGGTTGTGCGATCAGACCGGCCGCATCCTTGGCCTTATGCCCCATCCCGAACGGCATCTCCTCCCCGTGCAACATCCGCAATGGACGCGCCTCGGGCTGAAGCGCTACGGCGACGGCTTGCGTCTGTTCCAAAACGCGGTTCACTTTCTGCAATAGTCCATGTCCCGGTAGATAAAATGAAACGCCCTCGCACGAATCATCCGTGGGAGGGCGTCGAAGATTTTCATTTCTGGATGCGCGTTAACCACGGCCCGGTCTGCTGCCCCCGCGGTTCGGAGGCGGGGTGGGCGCCGGTCCGCGCGGCGGATTGAAGCCGCCCCTTTGCTGGAAGCCTCCGGAGGGCGGCAACCGCGAGCCGCCACTAGGCGGCGTGAATCCGCGTTGAATGTTGCCTCCCGAGGGCGGCATGCGCGACCCGCCGCTGGGCGGCTGAATGCTGCGCGGCGGCGGAGACGGCGATGGAGCGCGCGGCGGATTGAAGCCCGACGGCGGCAGCCCGCCGCCAGATGGCAGCCGATTCCCGGCGCTGGGCGGCAATTGGAAGCCGGAGCGCGGCGCCGAGCCACTTGGCGCGCCCGCCGAGGGAAGCCGTTGAATGTTTCGCCCCGAATCCGGCGCGACTCCGCGGCCGATGGAAGGCGGCGACGGCTGGGACGGCAGTGTCCGCGACAGATTAGGAACGTTCGGCGTGATCGTGCGGCCGGTCGACGGCGCCGCGGTGGGCGGCGGCGTCCGGGTCACCGTCATGCCTCCCCCTGAACGCGGCGGCGTGGGCGCGGTCCGGGAGATGTTCGGCGCGCCGCCGCTGCGTTCGACCTGCGGCGTGGGCAGCGTGATCGGCCGGCTGACGTATTCCGTTTTCGGCGCTGTGCCGCGCAGCACTTGCGGGGTCGGGCGGCCGCTATCCGGAGGACCATCCCGGCCCGGGCCGCGCGTCACGTCCCTGGCCCCATCCCGCCCGGAAGGCAAGGACTGCAGCCGTTCGGCGGCGAGGCGATTTTCCGTGTTGCGGCGCTCCGACATGGTTGTCTGCAGCGTCCGCGATTGGTTGGTGTAATCCCGGACGCGCTGTGGATCAAGCCGCTGCAAGTTCAGCGATGGATCCCGATTCGGGTCGTTGGGCCTGGCCATGCGATTGATCGGCCTGGCCACCTCGGGGGTGGAGGGCAAGGTTCGCGGCGATGGCGCATCCATCCGCCCCGGCACCGGCCGGTTCATGTCCGCCACGCGGCGCTGCTGTTCGCGGAAGGTGCCCGGCGGCCGCGCCTGCGGATTGTCGATCCGATGGTCGTACGTCTGTCGCAAGCCCGCGCGCCATTGCGGATTGCGCGTCTGATAGAAGCATTGGTTATACGTGAAGATGGGGCAATGCAGCCGGTAGCCATAGCAGCCGAACCAGGGCCGGAAGCCCCTGTTCCACCAGCTCAACCCATAAAAATCACCGAAATAATAGCCGCCGATGCCCATGCGGCAGAAGAGGGAATCGGTCAGCCACATCGCGTCGAGGCCGACCCAGGGCCGATAGCTCAAGCCCCATCCATAGCGCCAACCCCAGGCGCCGAGCCCCCAAGACCAACCGCCCCAGTAGCATGGAGCAAACGCCAGCCCGCGCCGCCGAAGAGAATAATCCCAGAAGCCGTCGACGAAAACGTACCCCGCCGGGCTCCATAAATAATAAGAGGGACTCCAGATCCAACCGGCCATCCAAGGCGTCCAATAGCCGGGCCGCCAGAAGTAGCGCGATTCACGATAGACCCAGCAGCCGGGCACCCAGAAGTGTTCATCATCCGGAGCAGCGACATTGGGCCCCTGCTCCAAGCTATCCGGCGGCGCGGGCAGGTATTCAATTTGATCACTGCTCTGATTGGCCCAGAAGCCTGAGACCCATTGATACTGCCCCTCAGGCGTTTGATGCCAATAACCAGCGACCCACTTGCGGCCTGGAGGCATGGACCGCCAGCAACCGCTTACCCAAACGAAGTCGTTTCGCTCGAGGTCCCAACTCCAATAACCGGGCACCCAAACGACGTTGTCCCCTTCCGGCTTTTGGTCCGGCGGAATCTCTTCGATGTTGGGGGGAGGCTGCCGGTCGATCTTCGGCCGCGGCTCCGTGTCCAGAGGCGTCGGCGTGGCAAAGGCCTCATGGAGCGGGCCTTTGGTCAAGATTTCCGGTTCGATCAAATTGGGAGGGGGCTTGTCCAGGTCCGCCCCCGACGTTTGCGTGGGCGGCGACGCCATGACGTCATCCAGCGCCCGCACCTTGCCCGATGAGGCAAGCATCCAGGCGCATCCTCCGAGCATCATGCTCCAACAGATCACCGAGCGAGCCCACGGTCGGTCGAGCATGGCTATCTCCTCAAAGATGAGATCCACGATGCGTGGAGAGGAATCCATTACTATTTTAGCCATCCATGCCGGGAAAAAAGCTGTAAAAAGCAGGCTGCCATCGCTTCTTTTCGACGCCGATCCGGTATAAAAGGGAAGGAGGTAAATGTGAGCGCGAGCCTTCTCCCTTGTCTTTCCTTAGAACGCGGCGCGAAAATAAACTTGCCCGACGGCCGTGAAGTTTTCGCGGTTGGCTTGACTTGTGGCGTTGGCTTTCATAATTGAATATATCGTTTCGTTGGCAACGTCCGCTGCCTTGGCCGCCTATGCCGATGTCCAGCACGCCTTCCCGGCTCCTTGTGAGTCCATCGCGATGCAGGGAGCGCTTCCTATCCCCGGCATCTTCAACCGCGGCAAACGGCCAGGTTCTCGCTCGTGACGCTCTTTCGATGAAGGATACCCAACCCTGATGGAAATCATGGACAAGTGGTCGATCCAGGATGCCAAGGAAACCTACGGCATCACAGCTTGGGGCAAGGGCTTCTTTTCCATCAACGAAAAGGGACACGTCACCGTCCAACCGACGCGCCATGATCAGATCGGCATCGATCTCAAGGAACTGATCGACCAACTGGTCGTCCGCGGCATCAACCCGCCGGTCTTGCTCCGCTTCACCGACATCCTGCGGCAGCGCATCGCCGACATCCATCAAGCCTTTCAGCAGGCCATGACGGAATACCAATACAACGGCGGCTATTGCTGCGTTTATCCCATCAAGGTCAATCAGCAGCGGCACGTCGTCGAGGAAATCCTCGACTTCGGCCGGCCGCTCCATTTCGGCATCGAGGCCGGCTCCAAGCCCGAACTGCTCGCCGTGCTGGCGATGACCGAAGGCGCCCTGGAGACGCCGATCATCTGCAACGGGTTCAAGGATGATGAGTTCATCAAAATGTGCATGCTGGCGCGGAAGATCGGCAAGAACATCATCCCCGTGGTCGAGAAGTTCACCGAACTCCACTCAATCGTGAAATACGCAAAGGAAGTCGGCGTCCGCCCGGCCATCGGTGTGCGGGCCAAGTTGGCAGCGCGCGGCGCCGGGCGGTGGAAATCCTCCGCGGGCTACCGCTCCAAGTTCGGGCTGACCATCACCGAAATCCTTGCCGCCGTCGAATACCTCAAGAACCACGACATGGCCGACTGCCTGCAGCTTCTCCACTTCCACCTGGGCAGTCAAATCACCAACATTCGCAACATCAAGGCCGCCCTCACCGAAGCTTCCAGGGTCTACGTCGAACTGGCCCGTTTGGGCGCCGGCATGAAGTACCTCGACGTCGGCGGCGGTCTGGGCATCGACTACGACGGCTCGCAAACCGACTTCGAATCCTCCATCAATTACACGCTCCAGGAGTACGCCAACGACGTCGTCTTCCGCGTCAAGGGCGTCTGCGACGAGGCGGAAGTCGCCCATCCCACGATCATCACCGAATCGGGCCGCGGCATGGTCGCCTATCACAGCGTCCTGGTCTTCGACGTGCTGGGCGTGTCCACGTTCGATCATTTCCAGGTTCCCACGGAGCTGCCCGAGGATCCGCCGCAGCCGATCGCCGAGTTATTCGGCATCTACCGCGACATCTCCAAGAAAAATCTGCTCGAAAGCTACCATGACGCGACCCAGGCCGTGGAAGTGGTCATGACCATGTTCCTCCTGGGCCATATGAGCCTGGCCATGCGGGCCTTGTCCGAAAAGCTCTTCTGGGCCATTTGCAGCAAAATCCTCAGGCTCCTCAAGGAAATCGATTACGTCCCCGAGGAACTGCAGGGGCTGCAAGCCTCCATCTCCGACACCTATTTCTGCAATTTCTCCGTCTTTCAATCCATGCCCGACGCCTGGGCCATCAAGCAGCTCTTCCCCGTCATGCCGATCCATCGGCTGCGGGAAGCCCCGACCCGCCGCGGCATCCTCGGCGACATCACCTGCGACTCCGATGGCAAGATCGATCAATTCATCGATCTCCGCGACGTCAAGAACGTTCTCGAACTCCATCCCTTCAACGGCGAACCCTATTACCTGGGCGGCTTCCTCCTCGGCGCCTATCAGGAAATCCTCGGCGACTTGCACAACCTTTTGGGCGACACCAACGCCGTCCACGTCAGCATGGAGGACGATGGCACCCCCAGCATCGACGCCGTCATCAAGGGCGATAATGTCACGAAAGTGCTCAGCTACGTGCAGTATTCCGCCGAGCATCTCATCACCCGCATGCGAAGGGACGTGGAGAAGGCCGTCAAGCTCGGCAAAATCTCCCCCGAGGAGTCGCGGCTCTTCCTCAAGTTCTATGAGGAAGGCATGGATGGCTACACCTACCTGGAAGACGTGGAATCCCGCTGACGGTCCGCGTTTCCACGTCCGAAAAGCCGAACGAGGACGAAAAAACCCGACCTGATATCAGGCCGGGTGGCATGCGGTTCGATGCGATGGAAAGGGAAGCCGTTACTTCTTCTTGGCGGCTTCCTTGGCGGGAGCGGCAGCCTTGCCGGCAGCAGCGGACTTGGTTTCGCCCGCGGCGGAACCGGCGGCCCCTTCAGCCGCTTCCTCGGTCTTGGCCTTCTTCGCCTTCTTCAGGACAATCTTCACGACCTTCACCTTGGGCAGGCCAAACGGGCTTCGACCTTCCTGCCAACGCTCCTCGGATTGCAGTTGCTTGATGCGTTCCTCGCGATTGAGGACGCTCCGTTGGCGGACGATCGCTGACTTGCGCTTCAGGCTTTTATCGATGGACATAAGCACCTCGGCCATGGCGGAGAGTGATTTTTTATGGAAACGATATCCTAGAAACTCCCCTCCCCGGCGACAAGACAGCGACGCGGGACATGTCTCGAGCGACCACTTGAAGGGCACCGGCGCGGTCAGGAAACCGAGCGCCGGCTCCAGTGCCGCGTTCACTCCGCGCTCGGGACTTGCGCTCCATTCGAACCGCCTTGCCCTTTGATCACGGAAGGCCAGCGGCGGCCGCGGTGATGATCCGGGTTACCCCCTATTCCTTGGGAATGGCTGTGCCGTTCACGGTCTTAACCCCATCGCGGCTGACGCGCAGGATCAGGTATCGGTAGCCGGGCCCCAATTTATCGGTGTGGCTCCAGTCGAACTGGAGGTTGCCCGTCGCGCTCAGAGTTAGCTTGTCGTTGCGGATGGGATTCGGACCCTCGCTGGCAACGACGAGGATGAGTTCCTTCTCGAAATCCACTTTGGGCAGTTCCTTGTCGAACCGCCAGGCCTTCCACAGCTTTGCCCAGGCCTTGGGGTCGGCGATGACGTTATCGTCTGGAGCATGTCGCCAGGCATCGTTGTCTTTCGCCTCGTCGGAGCCGCCCTTCCACTCCTTCTCGTATTTCACCGTTTTATCCTCGGCCAAAACTTTCCCCACCATCAGGCCGAGGATGCCGCAAATAACCAGCGCGGTGGTGCAGAGCATCAAGTGTCGAGTCATGGTAAACCCCTAGTTCGAAACGAGGAACTTGCCGCCGATGGACGCATTCACCCATACGACGGCATCAAGTGAGCTAAGGATTGCCAAAATCGTCAGACTTCGCGGGAATAGGTGCAGCGGCCCTGTCAGGGCCGTTTGGGGCGGTGTCGTGGGACAGAGATGAACGCCCCTTACAGGGTCGATCACTCGAATGATCGGGAACCCAAAACCCAGGGCTGCGCCCTGGGCTGACAGAA
>JAANMX010000043.1_pt1 | contig 131525 bp, 107 predicted proteins | sample 7279681 | NCBI WGS metagenome assembly JAANMX01 (sample SAMN14094542, study PRJNA606508) | bioreactor metagenome | isolation source: A lab-scale SPAN reactor treating ammonium-rich wastewater day 351 | place: Ireland: Galway | collected 2018-01-01 | reverse complement strand
CGCGCGACTCATCGAAGCCGAACAACCTCGCGATCACTGACTCCGACGTGCGATCGGGAAATTACCGAGAAATGCGTCTGCCGATGTGCGGAATGTAAGGCTGAACTGAAGCGCAAAGCCGCTCAGCTTAACGAGAACGAGCGAGCTGAGCTCGCGCTCGCCCTCATTGAGTCACTCGATGGGGAAGCGGACGTGGGGGTCGAGGAAGCGTGGCAAATTGAGGTTTCCAACGCGATTTCCCGGATTGCCGCTTGGTTCTGTCCAGCGGCCTCTTCGTGTTCGAGAACATTGTGCGAAAGGCTGGAGCGATCGTCGGACCGGATGGCTCAGTGATCGCGCGTGGCGAAAGCGTGATGGAACTCGCTGACGACGGGCGAATCCATCGCGTAGCCCCCTTGGGGAGATGGAGCTTCCATCGCTCCCCGACGATTGGCCGGAGCACCTCGCGGTTCCGGCGGCGACTCGCGCGCCCGATGCGGCCCAACCCATCGCGCGGCGACGAAACGCGAACACGCGGCGTTCTTCGACCGTGTTGCCGTACGGTGACCGGGAGGCTCCCATGCGAGAGTTGATACCGCTGGCAGCGCTGCTGCTGACGCTGTTGGTCGCATCGCCGGTGGCCGAGGCCGAACCGGCGGCCCGCAGCAGGTCGCCCATCATCGACGTGCATCTGCACGCGTTCGATCTGCCCGACGGAGAAGAGCCGCCACCCAATCCGGTCACCGGGCGACCGTCCGCCTCCCGCACGAAGGCGGAGCTTCGCGACGCGTCGCTCTCCGCGCTCGCTCGTTACAACATCGTCAAGGCCGTGACCAGCGGGCCGGCCGCGACGGTGGCCCAGTGGCAGGCCGCCGCTCCGGAGCGCATCCTCGTCGGAGCGTTCGTAGACGAGTCCCATCCTCTTCCCGATCTGTCCGAACTCCGCGCGAAGATCCGCTCGGGGCAGGTGCACGTCCTCGGGGAACTCTCGCTCCAGTACCGAGGCATGGCGCTCAATGACCCTCGGCTGGAACCGTACTACGCCCTCGCGGAGGAACTCGACATTCCCGTCGGAGTGCACACCGGCATAGGTCCTCCCGGGACGCCGTACCTGCCCTGCTTCCCGCAGTTCCGGGTGACGCTGGGCAATCCGGTCCTGATCGAGGAAGTGCTGGTCCGTCACCCGAGGCTTCGGCTGTACCTGATGCACGGTGGCGCGCCCTACGTGCAGGAGACGAAGGCCATCATGTCGGTCTATCCGCAGGTCTACGCGGATCTCTCGGTCATCAACTGGGTTCTGCCCCGGGAGGAGTTCCACGCCTACCTGAGGTAGATGATGCGCGCCGGATTCGGCAAGCGCCTGCTCTTCGGGTCCGACCAGATGTACTGGCCGGAGGCCATCGGCATGGCGGTGGAAGCAATCGAATCGGCCCCATTCCTGACACAAGACGAGAAGCGCGACATTCTCTACAACAACGCGGTTCGTTTCCTCAGGATCAAGGACCGCTGAGATTCCGCGGGTCGCGCCCCGCGACGCCGTGCGGGAGGCCGATGACCCCGAACTTCGATCCGCCGCCGGACACGTAGTCGTCGAGCCCGCGCCGAGCCAGGCAGGCCCAATCGGGCGCGCGACCGGATCGTGGTCCATGCGATGATCCGCGAACCGGGCGCGGCTGCGTACGCGATGCCGGGCGTCATCGGTCAGGGGAGAAATGGAGCAGGCGATGTCAAAGTTCCTGGCGGTCGACCGGCTGGAGGTGCTGGTCCTCGTCGACAACGTCACCGACAGCCTGTCGACCGGTACGGGCGTGGTGACAACGGAGTGGGCCGGGCTCTCGGCCGCGGGCCGTCTCCCGGTGCTGTCGGGATCGTGCACCTGCTGCGCCCATCACGGCCTCTCGCTGCTGATCACCGCGCGCGTCGGAAGCGCCGCGCACACGGTGCTGTTCGACACGGGTCCGGAGGCCGCGACCTTTCTGCGCAACGCCGAGATCCTGGGCGTCGACTTCGCGGCGATCGATGCCGTGGTGCTCTCCCACGGGCACTGGGACCACGGCGGCGGCCTCGTGGCGGCGATCGAGCGCATGTCGCGGGCGCGGCGCCGTCAGGACGTCGAATGCTTCGTGCACCCCGGCATGTTCGCCGAGCGCGCGCTGCAGCGGCCGAACGGCGAACTGCTCAGGTTCGAGTCCGTGCCGGATGCTACCGATCTCGCGAAGGCGGGCGCCCGCGTCGTGAACACCCGCGAGCCGCAATCGATCGCGGATGGCGCGTTCTACCTCAGCGGAGAGATCCCGCGCGTCACGACGTACGAGACCGGCCTCCCGGGCCACGTTCGCCGGCGCGACGACGGCCGGTCCTGGGAGCCGGACCCGCTGATCCTGGACGAGCGGTTCGTTTCCGTGCACGTGAAGGGCAAGGGGCAGGTCGTCTTCTCGGCGTGCTCCCACGCCGGAATCGTGAACGTCCTCGAGCACGCCCGTTCCGTGTTCCCGTCGGTGCCTCTCTACGGGGTCATGGGGGGATTCCACCTCTCCGGCGCGACCGAGAGGATCATCCCGGAAACCGTCGCCGATCTTCAGCGGTTCGGCCTCAGGTTGCTCGCTCCGGGCCATTGCACCGGATGGCGGGCGGTGAACGCGATGGCCAGGGCCTTCGGCGACGAACTCGTGCCGTCGGCGGTCGGCAAACGGTACGTCGTCTGAGAACCGGGGAACCGCCCATGCCGATCGTCACCGTCACCGTACGCAAGCCGAAGTCCGCCGAGTTCAAGACTCAGGTGCTCTCGGCGGTTCACGAGGCGCTCGTCGGCATCGTCGAGCGCCATTCGGCGAAGGACTTCGATCCGGAGAACGTGATGGTCGTCTTTCAGGACGTCGCGTGGGAGAACGGGTCTCCGGCGGGGGGGCGCGTTCCCCATGCGTAGCATCGTCCTTCCACGCTGTCGCGCATTCGCCGCAGCGCGGGCGATCCGCGGGAATCGGCAGTCGTCCCGAACCGCCGTCGCGCGACCACGGACATCAGGAGGCACCGATCCCATGCCGGCATCGCACATCGTCAGACTCGAGAGCCCGCACTCCTTCGCCGACACCGTGCGGCGCCTGCTCGCTGCACTCGACGCGAAGAACATCAAGGTCTTCGCGACCATCGACCAGCAGGCGGAAGCCCGCGCGGTCGGGCTCGCGATGCCGCCGACCACTCTGGTGATGTTCGGCAATCCCCGGGCGGGTACGCCGCTCATGCTCGCCAATCCGCAGGCCGGCGTCGATCTGCCGCTCAAGGTCCTCGTGTGCGAGTCCGCGCCCGGGCAGGTGGCCGTCTACTTCACGTCCGCGGCGGCGCTCATCCGGCGTCACGGGCTCCCTCCCGAACTCGAGGCGAACCTGGTGGCCGCCGAGCGCGTGGTCGAGGCGGCGCTCGGCGGAGGCGCGGGCGCCTGATGCTGCGTCCGGGCGGAGCATCCGTTCCACGCCCGGAGGCGAACTCCGACGACCGGCGGCCCGGCGATGGACCCGGAGGTCTACGACCGGTGGTACGAGACGCCGCGCGGCCGATGGATCGGAACGCGCGAGAGCGCGCTCGTGCTCGCCGAACTCGCGCCTCGGCCCGGTGAATCGTTGCTCGACGTGGGATGCGGCACCGGCTACTTCACGCGCGCCCTGGCGTCCGCGACCACCGGGACGGTCACCGGCGCCGACGTCGATCCGCGGCGGGTCGACTACGCGCGTCGCCGCCGAGACGCCGATCTCAGCTACGAGGTCGCCGATGCACGCGCGTTGCCGCACCCGAACCGGAGCTTCGATCTCGTCGTGGCGATCACGGCGCTGTGCTTCGTCGACGACGAGCGTCGCGCGCTGTGCGAGATGCTGCGCGTGGCGCGGCGCCGGGTCGCCGTCGGACTCCTGAACCGTCACAGCCTCCTCGGGTGGCAGAGAGCGAGGGACGGCGGCCGGGGCGGTTATCGGGGAGCGCGCTGGCACACGGTCCGCGAGGCCGCTCGCTTGTTCGACGGCCTGCCGGCGCAGCAGGTGCGCGTTCGCACCGCGATTCATCTTCCGGGCGGCGGGCGGTTCGCCCGGTTCGTCGAAAGGATCTGGCCGGGGTCGTTCCACACCGGCGCGTTCATCCTCGTCGTCGCCGACGTCGCGAGGTAGCCCGCTCCGTTATCGACCCGGTTCGAGTCGGGGACGGCGGGGGAGGCCGCCGCTTCGCGCCCATGACCCGATTCGGCCCACCGAGCCCCGCGCTGGGCCTCCTCCTGTTCGCGCTCTTCCGTCTGGGCGCCGGCGTACTCGCCACGCACTTCATCGTGCTGGATTTCCGGGGCGCGCCCGACGACCGCGTCGCGGCGGCGCTCTACGCGTCGCTCACCTTCGTCTGCGGCGTCGGCGGCTGCCTCCTGCTCGTCGACGTCGTGTTCGCCTCGTGCGCGCACGCGCACTTCGCCGGCACTGGGCCGGCGTGCGGACACGGCCTCATCCGGCCCGGGCATCTGGCCGCTTGCTCGCGCCGTCGGCCGGTCGCCCACCCACGCGTATCGTATGCTCGTCGAATGCCCCGCGACGGCCGGATGGATCGCGCCGACCCGGCGCACTTCGACCTCGTTCGCGCGATCGCCGCCCGGTCGACCGCCCGGCCATGACGAGATTTGCGGCGTTCATCGTTTGTGCCATGCTCGCGTCCATCGCGCATGGCGGTGACCTGGCGCCGGTCCGCCATGCTTACGTCCTCCTCGCGGAAGGTTCATCGACGGACTGCGAGAGCTGCTACGTCCCGCTGTTGCTCACGCGCGACCGCATCGCGCCGGGCGTCGGCCAGCGCGGGTACCTCGTCGTTACCTACCGCAGGGATTCGGTGTGGGAGATCGGCGATGAGCCGGTCCGACTTCGGGAGATCGACGAAGGCCGGAGGACGGTGCGTATCGGCGAGGTCCGCTACCGGTACGTGGAGATTCACGCCAGCGAAGCCAGGCGATTGCTGCAGCAGCCCGAGGGCGGCCTTCCGGTTCATCGGCCGGGCGCACCGGTGAAGGAGCATCAGAAAGGCTTGGTCGATCGATGGATTCGGGAACTCGAAGCCGCCGCGCGATAGGCCGCGTGCCTCCGTCCCCTATCCTCCCGCTCGTGCCGCAGTTTCTCTATCGGCTCCACCCCATGCGTCTCGCGATGCTGAGCGAGGGACCGACCGTGCGCGAGTCCGCGGTCCTGGCAGACCATCTCGCCTATCTGACTCGCCTGGCCGAAGAGGGAACCCTCCTCATGGCGGGGCGCACGCTCACCCGCGACGAGCGAACCTTCGGCATCGCGGTGCTCGTGGCCCCGTCCGAAACCCACGCCCGGGCGGTCATGGAGAACGACCCCGCGGTCATCCACGGCGTCATGCGGGCGGAGCTCTTTCCCTATCGCATCGCGCTGTGGTCCCGGAGCGGACCGGCGCAGGAAGGCGGCCCTTGATCGCCTCGCTCGTCGCGAACCGGCACCGCGGAGCGCGTGCGGCAGCCTCGGCGCCCATGTTGTCGCTGCTCGCGCCCGATGCGGTGCGCCAGGTGCGGGCATTCCATCGATCGGTCGAAGGCTACGCGCCCACGCCGCTTCTGCGCCTGCGCAACCTCGCTTCCCGGTTGGGTGTCAAATCGATCTACGTCAAGGATGAGAGCTTCCGCTTCGGTCTCAACGCATTCAAGGTGCTGGGCGGCAGCTACGCCATCGCTTCGACCCTGGCAGGCAGGCTCGGCGTGGACATCTCGCGGATGCCCTACGAACGGCTCATCTCCAACGAGGTGCGTCAGCGACTCGGCGACGTGACGTTCGTCACCGCCACCGACGGCAACCATGGCCGCGGCGTGGCATGGACCGCACACAAGCTGCGACAGAAGTGCGTGGTGCACATGCCCAGGGGCGCCGCCATCGAGCGTTTGGAGAACATCCGGGCGTTGGGGGCGAACGCGGACATCGTCGACATGAACTACGACGACGCCGTGCGCCTGTCGAGCCGGGAGGCCGACGAGCACGGCTGGATCCTGGTGCAGGACACCGCCTGGCCCGGATACGAGGACATCCCGCGCGCCATCATCCAGGGCTACACGACGCTGCTCGCGGAGACGGTCGAGCAACTGGAGGCCGAGCACGGCGGCGAGCGGCCGACGCACGTGTTCGTGCAGGCGGGCGTCGGATCCCTCGCGACGGCCGTCGCCGGGTACCTCGCCAACGTCTACGGCTCGTCGAGCGAAGGCGGGCCGGCGATCGTCGTGGTCGAGCCCGGGAACGCCGCGTGCATCTTCGAGACCCTGCGCGCCGAGGACGGCGCGATCCGCGTCGTGAAGGGCGACCTCGACACCATCATGGCCGGTTTGGCGTGCGGCGAGCCGGTCACCGTGGGCATCGACCTCCTGGCGAACTGCGTGGACTTCGTCGTGAGCTTGCCCGACTACGTCGCGGCGCAGGGCATGCGGGTGCTCTCCAACCCCAGCCGTGCCCGCGACGGCGATCCGGCGGCGCCGCCTCGCGGTCCCGCGGACCGCAACGCCGACTCGCGCATCATCTCCGGCGAGTCCGGGGCCGCTCCGCTGGGATTCGCCCATGAGGTGCTCACGCGCCCCGAACTCGCCGACGCGAAGCGCGAGCTGCGCATCGACCGCGAGTCCGTCCTGTACTTCATCTCGACCGAAGGCGACACCGATCGTGCCGGATTCGAAGCGATCGTCTACGATGGAGCGCATGCGCATCCGGCCGCGCGCCAGCGGGCGGCGACGGGCAGCGCGATCTAGTCGCGCGACGACTCGCCATCTGCACGGCATGTCACGGGGGGGAGGCGACATGAACGCGCCGGCGAAGAACACGATCTGCCTGTGGTACGACCGCGACGCCGAGAGCGCCGCGCGCTTCTACGCCGAGACCTTCCCCGACTCGTTCGTCGGCGCGGTCCATCGCGCGCCGGGCGACTTCCCATCCGGGAAGAAGGGGGATGTCTTGACCGTCGAGTTCACCGTGATGGGCATTCCCTGCCTCGGGCTCAATGGCGGGCCGGCGTTTCGGCACAACGAAGCGTTCTCCTTCCAGGTCGCCACCACGGACCAGGCCGAGACCGACCGCTACTGGAACGCGATCGTCGGCAACGGCGGACAGGAGAGCGACTGCGGCTGGTGCAAGGACAGGTGGGGGGTGTCGTGGCAGATCACGCCGATCGCCCTGATAGAGGCCTACACGAATCCCGATCGCGCCGTTGCCAGGCGCGCGTTCGATGCGATGATGACGATGAAGAAGATCGACGTCGCCGCGATCGAGGCGGCCGTTCGCGGCTGAGTTGGGCGGGGAAGGCGGAAGGGCGCCCGATCGCGTCGTCGCGGTTGCACCCGGCGCTGCGCTGTCCACGCGTTCACTGTCGTCGCATGAACGGCACGCCGCCGGCCGGTCCATTGGAGGAGGAGCAGCATGGCAAAGGGCTACTGGATCGTCCGCGTCGACATCGCGGATCCCGAACGCTACAAGCAATACATCGCCGCGAACGCGAAACCGCTGGCCCGGTACGGCGCGCGCTTTCTCGTCAGGGGCGGCGCGTTCGAGAGCGTCGAAGGCTCGGCCCGCTCGCGCAACGCCGTCATCGAATTTCCGAGCTACCGGGCCGCGCTGGACTGCTGGCGCTCGCCCGAGTATCAGCAGGCGATGAGCCTGCGCGTGCCGGTCTCGACGGCGGACCTCGTCATCATCGAAGGGTACGACGGTCCGCAGCCCGCGTGAGGCGAGGCCTCGGGGGCACGCCATGCCAACGTCGGCAAGCCGCACTCTGCCGATGCGCGACGGCGCGGTCTATCGCCCCATGCGCTGATGGTAGGCCGCGGTAACGCGCTGGATGAGTCCCGGGTCGCTGTTGTTCGCCCGCCGCGACGTGAACTCGACGCGCACCGAGCCGTCCGCCTGCTGGCTGACCCGGGCGACGATGTCCGCGTCGGGGCGGCTGCCGACGGCGGTGCCCGTCGCGCGGTCCTGGCTCGTGATCGCGAGGCCGCTGTCCTGCAACGCTCCGATCGCGGCCGCCCACGAGCGGTCGAAGCTCGCGGGCACGCTGTAGCCGGCATCCACCGGGTAGGGCGCGACGACGCAACCGGCGGGTGCGAGTACCGCGAGCGACAGCGCGAGCACGAGAGGCAGGCGACTTCCCGATGCAAGACGGAAACGGAGCATGACGAAACCTCGACGAGGGCGCGCGCGGCGCAATGGCGCAATGATCGATCCGGGGCGCGCGCAAGTAAAGTGCAGTCGCCCGACATGCGAACGGGCCGGAATCCCGGCCGTTGCCGGAGTGCCGCGCGCTCGTCGCCGGGCACGCGGGTCGTCTCGCCGACCAGCATCGCCCGCGCAGTCGAACTGGAAGCGGCCCTTGCAGGTCGTCATGCTGGTGACGATGCCGGACAGCATGCCGGTGCGCGTTGCGATGTCGTTCGACGGATCGAGTCACGCCCACACGCGGGAATCGAGCACGCGCTTCAGCGCGTCGACGAGTGCGGTCGCGTCCATGGTGCGGCCTCCGTCAGCCGTGCGACACCTGTCGGCCGTGCTCCCGCGTCGCGTGGAAGCCGACGCGCGGGAAGTGCTCCATCGTCACCTGAAGATTGTACTTCGACGTCGCGAGGAACACCGGGTTGCCGTCGACGTCGGTCGCGAGCGACGCCGCGTTGCGCCGCTCGAAGTCTCGCCGCGCGCCTTCGTCGGGGAAGGTGAGCCAGCGGGCGGTCGCGATGCCGGGCGTCTCGTAGAGCGCGTCGACCTTGTACTCGGTCGCGAGCCGGTGCGCGACGATCTCGAACTGGAGCGGCCCGACCGCACCCAGCAGGATCGAGTAACCGGATTCCGGCGTGAACACCTGGATCGCGCCTTCCTCGCCCAGCTCCTGCAGTCCCTTCGCGAGCTGCTTGGTCTTCAGCGGGTCGCGCGAGCGGGCGGCGCGGAAGAGCTCCGGCGCGAAGTACGGGATGCCGGTGAACGCGAGCGCCTCGCCCGACTCGCTCAGCGTGTCGCCGATCTGGAGCGCTCCGTGGTTGTGAATGCCGATGATGTCACCGGCGACCGCGTCCTCGGAGGCGACGCGCTCGTTCGCCATGAACGTGAGCGCGTTGCCGATCTTCATCTCGCGTTCCGCACGCAGGTGCCGCACCTTCATTCCCGGGGCGTAGCGCCCGGAGCAGACGCGGAAGAACGCGATGCGGTCGCGGTGCCGTGGGTCCATGTTCGCCTGGATCTTGAACACGAAGCCGGTGAACGGCGTCTCGGTCGGCGCGACGCTGCGCACGCCGGCGTCCCGCGGCTGCGGAGGCGGCGCCCAGTCGACCAGCGCCTGCAGGATCTCGCGCACGCCGAAGTTGTTGATGCCCGAGCCGAAGAATACCGGGCTCTGCCTGCCCCCGAGGAACGCGGGGAGCGAGAACGGCTCGCTGGCGCTGCGCAGCAGGTCGACGTCGTGGCGCAGCGCGGCCACGTCGTCGGGCGCGAGCGCGTCGAGGCGGGGGTTGTCGAGGCCCTCGATCGTCTCGGTCTCGTCCGAGATCCGCTCCTCGCCGGGCGCGAAGCGCAGCAGCCGGTCGCTGCGCAGATCGAAGACGCCCTTGAAGCCGCGGCCCATGCCGAGCGGCCAGGTGACCGGCGCGCAATGGATCGACAGCACCGATTCGATCTCTTCGAGCAGCTCGAGCGGCGAGCGCACCTCGCGGTCCATCTTGTTGACGAAGGTGATGATCGGCGTGTCGCGCAAGCGGCAGACCTCGAGCAGCTTGATCGTCTGCGCCTCGACGCCCTTGGCGGCGTCGATCACCATCACCGCGGCGTCGACCGCGGTCAGCACCCGGTAGGTGTCCTCGGAGAAGTCCTCGTGGCCCGGCGTGTCGAGCAGGTTGATCACGTGGCCGGCGTACTCGAACTGCATCACCGAGCTCGTCACCGAGATGCCGCGCTGCTTCTCGACTTCCATCCAGTCGGAAGTCGCGTGACGCGCGCTCTTGCGCGCCTTCACCGTGCCGGCGAGCTGGATCGCGCCGCCGAACAGCAGCAGCTTCTCGGTGAGCGTCGTCTTGCCGGCGTCGGGGTGCGAAATGATCGCGAACGTGCGCCGGCGCGCGACGTCGCGGGCGAGCTTGGGATCGGGGACGTGCGGAGCGGGAGCGGGGGAGGCCATGCGTGTCGCGCGGGCGCCAGGCCGGCGTCCGCGGGGTTGCGATTATACGGGGGATGCTCGCCCGCCCCGAGGAACGACACGCGTCGCGGGGCGAGATCCATGTCCGGGCCTGCGGGCCTTGCGCAGGCGCGACTGCCGGCGAATTACGGCAGCGCGCACATCGTGATTCCCTCGTCGATCGACCCCTGCGCGACCATCTGCGCGCGGACCGCGGGATCGGTCGTGTAGCGATGGTTGGTGTCGAGGCGATGGTTCCACAGCCGCCACACCGGCACGCGCGACGGCGGGCAGGTGCCGTTCACCGGAACGTCGATGACGAACGCGCTGCCGGTCTCGTAGATGAAGCCGCGGTACCAGTCGTAGACGGGGTTCGCGGGATTGGTCGCCGCGTCGTAGATCGCGTCGCATTCGTCCGCGCGCGCGGAATAGAAGTGCGAATTGCCCTTCGCGGGCGGAATGTAGAAGCGGCACACGCCCGAGAGTCCCGACTGGGCGCCGGCGTAGGCGTAGAACCCGCGGCCGGTTCGCGCCCAGCCGGGGATCGCGCCCGAATCGAGCGCCCACACGTCCGGCTGCGACTCCGCCGCGATGAAGTAGTGGTCGAGCGCGGCGCTGTAGAACTCGATCACGCGCACTTTCGCCACCGCCAGCATCCGGATCGATTCCAGCACCGCGTAGTACGCGTTGACGATGCCGGCGCCGCAGTCGCCGTCCGTCCGGCAGGCGGAGTTCGGCGAGAAGTTCATCGACGTGTCCGCCATGATGCCTTTCATCTGGGCGGGCGTGAGCGACGGGTTGACCGCGAGCATCAGCGAGGCGACGCCCGACACGTGCGGCGCGGCCATGCTGGTGCCGTGGTACCAGGCGAACCCGTAGTCGCCGGACGCGGCTTCCGTGCTGGTGTCGACCGTCGACAGGATGTCCTCGGTCTCGTCGTCGTAGCGGTTCTTGTCGCCGCCCGGCGCCGCGATGTCGGCGTAGACGCTGTAGTTCGAGTAGCTGGCGCGCAGTCCGCGCGAGTCGGTCGCGACGACGGTGCTGACGCCGTAGCAGCTCGCCGGCGTGTAGAGATCGGCGTCGTCGTTCTCGTTGCCCGCGGACACGGCGATGAAAGCCCCGCGCGCGAGCGTGGCGTCGATCAGCGCCTGCCGCTGCGGCGAACACTCGCCCTTGCCGCCGAGACTCATGTTGATCACGCGCGCGGGCGACGGATTGTCCGGCACGCCGGGAATCGAGCCGCCGGCGGCCCAGAACATGCCCTCGTTGATGTCGACCGTCGAGCCGCCGCAGGGCCCGAGGACGCGTACCGCGATGAGCCCCGACACGTGGTTGATGCCGGCCGTCCCGTAGCCGTTGTTCGCACTCGCGCCGATGGTGCCGGCGACGTGCGAACCGTGCCAACTGCTGTCTTCCGGCGCCTCGCCGTCGCCGCACTCGTCCTGGAGCGACCAGTCGCCCGGATCGGTCGGATCGGGATCGCGTGCGCCGCCGTCGCGCACCGGATCGTCGTCGCTCACGAAGTCGTAGCCGCCGACCCAGCGGCCGGCGAGATCCGGGTGCATCGTGCCGCCGGTGTCGACGATCGCGATGCGGATCGACGGCGAGCCGACGGTGATCGCCCAGGCCTGCGCGGCGTCGATGCCGTACCAGTCGCCGTTCACCGGATCGTCGAGATCCCACTGGTAGCCCAACTGGTAGTAGGGGTCGTTCGGATGGAAGGCCGCCTGCGGGCGTTCGCGGAACACGGGCTCGGCGCGAAGGACGCCCGGAGCGGCCTCGAGCGCCTCGGCGATCGCGCGGGCGCGCGCGCCATCGACCGGCCGCTCGATCTCGACGACCCACGCGCCGTCAGCGGTCGCGCGGACGACGCGCATCGGGAGGCCGGCAGCTTCCGTCAGCATCCGGTCGTGGTCGGCGGAGAGCTTCCCGTTCTCGGAGGCGAGCTTCGCGCTCGCGGGGTCGGAGAACTTCACCACGAACCGGCGGACGCGCTGGCCGTCGTTCTGCGACTTCATGCGCGACTTCGCTTCCGGACTCAGGCGCGAGGCGCGCTCGACGTCGGCCCGCAGCACCTCGGGGAGCCGCGAAAGCGCGGCGGCGACGGCGCGCGCTTCCGCGGGCGTCGCGGGCTCGGCGAGCACCAGCACCTGGTCGCCGCTGCGGGTCGGGGCGTCGACCGTGAACGCCCGGCCCGCGGCGGCGCGCAGTTCCTCGAGCATTCGGCCGGACACGCGCTCGCCCTGCGGCGGATGCAGCGAGGGCTGCAGGCGCACGACGATGCGCGTGACCGCAGGCGCCGCCTTCGCCGCGGATGCCGTGGCGTGGGCGTCCGGAGGCGCGGCGAGGGCGGGCGCGGTGAAGAACGTCGCGCCGGCGGCGAGGGTGAAGCAGGCGGCGATGCGAACGGCGCGATGCGCCGACGGTGCGCGAGCACGCGGCATGGCATGGACTCCCCTGGTCCGTGGCTTCGCCCCGGGAGATCGCTCGCCGGGGCTTCGGCGAGCATAGTCCAACGCGAATCCGGCGGGTATCCCGTTCGGCGCCCCGGGCTGCGGGATAATCGGACCGCACCGATGTCCGGCCCGCGACTCATCGCGCATCTCGACATGGACGCGTTCTACGCGTCGGTCGAACTCTTGCGCTATCCGGACCTGGCCGGGCTGCCGGTGGTGATCGGCGGCGGACGCGCGTCGGTGCCGCAGGAGAGCGTCGATCCGGCGACCGGAGTCGTGTCGCGGCGCTACCAGCGGCTCGCGGGCTATGCGGGACGCGGCGTGATCACGACGGCGACCTACGCGGCCCGCAAGCTCGGCGTCGGTTCCGCGATGGGATTGATGAAGGCGGCGAAGCTCGCGCCCGACGCGATCCTGCTGCCGGCGGACTTCGACGCGTACCGGGCGGCTTCGCGTGCGTTCAAGGCGGCGGTGCGGGCGATCGCGCCGGTCATCGAGGACCGGGGCATCGACGAGATCTACCTCGACCTCTCCGGGGTGCGCCTGCCGGAGCACGAAGGCGAACCGGAGGACGACGCCGACGCATGGTGGCGCGCGCGCGACGTCGCCCGCGCGCTCAAGGACGCGGTGCGCGCGGCCACCTCGCTCACCTGCTCGGTCGCGGTCGCGCCGAACAAGCTCGTCGCGAAGATCGCTTCCGACCTCGACAAGCCCGACGGACTCACCGTCGTGCGCGACGCGGACCTCCCGGCCGTGATCTGGCCGCTGCCGGCGAAGCGCATCAACGGCATCGGGCCGAAGGCGGCGTCGCGCCTGGAGCGGCTCGGCATCGCCACGATCGGCGAACTCGCCTACGCCGATCGCGGGAAGCTCGAGTCGGTGTTCGGCGCGGGCTATGCGCGCTGGATGATCGACGCGGCGAACGGCCGCGACGACCGCCCGGTGGTGACCGAGAGCGAACCGCGCTCGATCTCGCGCGAGACGACCTTCGAGCGCGACCTGTCGGTGAAGCGCGACCGCGCCGAGCTCACGCGCGTGTTCACCTGGCTGTGCGAGCACGTCGCGGGCGACCTCGTCCGCAAGGGCTACGCGACGCGCACGATCGGCGTGAAGCTCCGCTTCGACGACTTCTCGACGGTCACGCGCGACCAGACGATCGAGGCGCCGACCCAGGACGCGCGCGCGATCCGGCGGGCGGCCGGCGAATGCCTGAAGCGGGTCCCACTGGGGCGGCGGATCCGGCTGATCGGCGTGCGTGCGGGGTCGCTCGAAGCGTTCCGTCGAGGAAGCGAGGATCCTCGATCGATCGCGTGAACTCCCGAGCCTTCGCGCGCCGGTCGCCGGTCCGGTGATGCGCCGGTGGCCGGCGCACTTCATCGCTCGGCCACATGCGCCTACGATCGATCGGGGCCGCACCAGGCGGCTACACTATGAGCATGACCTCCTATCCGCACCTGCTCGCCCCGCTCGACCTGGGTTTCACGACGCTCCCCAACCGGGTGCTCATGGGCTCGATGCACACCGGCCTCGAGGAGGAACGCGGCGGGTTCGCGCGGCTGGCGCGCTTCTACGCGGAGCGCGCGCGCGGCGGCGCGGCGCTGATCGTCACCGGCGGCATCGCGCCCAATCTCGCGGGACGGATCGCGCCCAACGCCTCGCAACTGTCCTATCCGTGGCAGGTCGCGCGACACCGCGCGATCACGTCGGCCGTGCACGAGGCCGGCGGCAGGATCGCGATGCAGATCCTGCACGGAGGTCGCTACGCCTACCACCCGCTCGCGGTCGCGCCGTCGGCGATCCGCTCGCCGATCACTCCGTTCAAGCCCCGGGCCCTGTCCGAAGCCGGCATCCGCAGGACGATCGGGGACTTCGCGCGCTGCGCGGAACTCGCTCGTCGCGCGGGCTACGACGGCGTCGAGGTGATGGGATCCGAGGGCTACCTGATCAACCAGTTCGTCGCCGCGCGGACCAACCACCGTGACGACGGATGGGGCGGCAGCTACGCGAACCGGATGCGCTTCGCGGTCGAGACCGTGCGCGCGACGCGCGCGGCCGTGGGGCGCGATTTCATCGTCATCTTCCGCCTCTCGATGCTCGACCTGGTCGAGGGCGGCAGCACCTGGGACGAGGTCGTGACGCTGGCGCAGGCGATCGAGGACGCCGGCGCGACGATCATCAACACCGGCATCGGCTGGCACGAAGCGCGCGTGCCCACGATCGCGACGATGGTGCCGCGCGCGGCCTTCACCTGGGTGACGCGCCGGATGAAAGGGCAGGTGCGCATTCCGCTGATCACGACCAACCGCATCAACGATCCGGCGGTCGCCGAGGCGGTGCTCGCGCGCGGCGACGCCGACATGGTGTCGATGGCGCGTCCGTTCCTCGCCGACGCGGCGTTCGTGAGAAAGGCCGCGGAAGGGCGCGCGGACGAGATCAACACCTGCATCGCGTGCAACCAGGCCTGCCTCGATCACATCTTCGAGCGCAAGACCGCGAGCTGCCTCGTCAACCCGGCCGCGTGCCGAGAAGCGGAATTCGCCGTGGTGCGCGCTGCCGCGAAGAAGCGCGTCGCAGTCGTCGGCGCCGGTCCCGCAGGACTCGCCTGCGCGACGACCGCCGCCGAGCGCGGACACGCGGTCACGCTCTTCGACGCCGCCGCCGAGATCGGCGGACAGTTCAATCTCGCGAAGCGCATCCCCGGCAAGGAGGAGTTCGAGGAGACGCTGCGCTACTACGCCGCGCGTCTCGATCGGCTGGGCGTCGACCTCCGGCTCGGGAAGGCGGCAGATGTCGCCGACCTCGCGGACTACGACGCCGTGGTACTCGCGTCGGGCGTCGTGCCGCGCGCGCCGGGCTTCGAGGGCATCGGGCACCCGAAGGTCGCCGGCTACGCCGACGTGGTCGCCGGGCGCCGCGTGGCGGGGAAGCGCGTGGCGATCGTCGGGGCCGGAGGCATCGGATTCGACGTCGCCGAGTTGCTCACCCACCCGGGAGCGGTGCTTCCTCCCGGCGCCGTGCCGACGGCGCCGAGCGCCGTCGGCAGCGATGCGGACGTGCTCGACCAATTCCGCGACCAGTGGGGCATCGACGGCGCCTACGCGCATGGCGGCGGCGTGACGTCGCCGTCGCCCGAAGCCTCGCCGCGCCAGGTGTGGCTGTTGCAGCGGAAATCCTCGAGAGTGGGCGAGGGGCTCGCGAAGACGACCGGCTGGATCCGCCGGACGTTGCTCAAGCAGCGGGGGGTGACGATGGCAGGCGGCGTCGAGTACGTGAAGGTCGACGACGCGGGACTGCATGTCGTCATCGACGGCACGCCGCGCGTGCTCGACGTCGACACGATCGTGATCTGCGCGGGGCAGGAGCCGCGGCGCGAACTCGTCGCGCCGCTCGAGGCCGCCGGAGTGAAGCCGATCCTCATCGGCGGGGCCGACGTCGCGGCGGAACTCGACGCGAAGCGCGCGATCGAGCAGGGCACGCGGGTGGCGATGGGCTTGTAACGCCACGCGGCGGCCGGCGAGACCGTGGGTCAGGCTTGAGCCTGACGGGGTTCGCCGAGTCTCGGCGAGAAGCGTCCGACTGAAGTCGGACCTACGAGGACTGCGAGATGTCGCGGGTTCCGGTAGGTCAGGCTTGAGCCTGACGCCTTTCGCTTCAATCCGGCGCTTCACGGGCGGTGTTGCGTTTTCGCCACGCGCCGCGTGTCGCGATCGCGAAATTGCTGGAGTCGTCGCGGGGCCCTCGTTAGAATTCGATCCTCGCTCGCACGAGCGCCACCGCACGACGACGCAACCATGACCCCGACGATGAACCTTCCCGTTGCCCTCCAGGCGCACTGCGCCCGGATCGGCATGGGCATGCGCATCGGCGGCAGCATCGTCCTGCGGTAGTTCCCCGGCCCACGCGGTCCGCCGGGGCGCCGGCGGCATCGACGAAGGGCCAGTCGTTTCCCATCTTCGTCCGTGTTCCGCCGCGCGTGCGGCCGTTCGACTTCGCTCGCCCGCGCGAGCATGACGAGGAGGATTCCATGCCCATGACGACTTCCGACCTGCACTCTTGCGACCGGCCGACGGAGCCGGGAACGATGCGCTGACCCGCGCATCGTCTCCTCCGACCGGGCCCGGTCGCCGCAAGGCGCCGGGCCCGGTCGTTTCCGGGCGTCCGACGCGATGGCTTTCATCATCACGACATGCGAGGCACCCAGAATGGCACGACGAAACGAAACCCCGGAACGGCCGCACGGCCGCGCGGACCTCGAGTACGCCGGCAGCGGCAAGGCGGGCGCCTGGTTTCGCGGGCGCGACGGACTGGACGTCAGGCTCGCGGCGCCCGAGCGGGAGCTTTCCGTCCAGCGCGAGCGGCTGTCGGTGCTGGGCTTCGCGCTCGCGTTCCTCGCGAGCGGCGAGCGGCCGCGATGAACGCGGGCCGGGCCGGTCATCGGGGGAAATCGCCTCGGGATCGGTCCGCCGCGGGAACCACGCGCTCGATCGGGAGGTCGATCCCGATGGAGCGGCAAGGCTTCCGTCCCAAGACGGAAGGACGGCGATCCTGCACGCTGTGCGCGGCGTGCTTCACCGGAGATCGGGGTCGCCGCCGCAGGTGCGGAGCGTTTCGCGCCTGCGGTCACCAGTCGGGACGCCCGGCGGAGGTCGATCCTCCGCCGGGATCCTCGACGAAACGCCCGGCGCGGGCCGTCCCGGTGTATGCGATCATGTCGCGCGGCGCACGATGCGCCGGGCCGGCGCCACGGCGCGCGCGGCGAATTCGTTCCGGGGAGATGACGCGATGGTGACGCGACGGGGATGGTTGAGGGCGGGCGCGGCGGCGGCACTGGCGGCGGCGATGCTCGGCACGCCGGCGATGGCGCAGACCAGGCTCAAGGTGGCGGCGATCTACACGGTGCCGATCGAGCAGCAGTGGGTGGGCAGGATCCACAAGGCGCTCAACGCGGCGAAAGACCGCGGCGAGATCGAGTACGTGTTCTCCGAGAAGGTCGCGAACGCGGACTACGAGCGCGTGATGCGCGAGTACGCGGAGAAGGGCAACACGCTGATCGTCGGCGAGTCGTTCGCGGTCGAGGCCGCGGCGCGCAAGGTCGCGAAGGACTATCCGAAGGTCTCGTTCCTGATGGGCAGCTCCGGCAAGCCGCAGGCCCCGAACTTCGCGGTGTTCGACAACTACATCCAGGAGCCGGCGTACCTCACCGGGATGGTCGCCGGCGGCATGACCAAGACCAACAAGATCGGCATGGTCGGCGGCTACCCGATCCCCGAAGTGAACCGCCTGATGCACGCGTTCATGGAAGGCGCGAAGGAGGTCAATCCGAAGGCCCGGTTCTACGTCACCTTCATCGGCTCCTGGTTCGATCCGCCCAAGGCGAAGGAGGCGGCGTTCGCGATGATCGAGAAGGGCGCCGACATCATGTACGCCGAGCGCTTCGGCGTGTCGGATGCGGCGAAGGAGAAAGGCAAGCTCGCGATCGGCAACGTGATCGACACGCAGCCGCAGTACCCCGACACCGTCGTGTCGAGCGCGCTGTGGAACATGGAGCCGACGATCGACCGCGCGATCAAGGCGGTGAAGGCGGGGCAGTTCAAGGCCGAGGACTACGGCCCGTACTCGATGATGAAGTACAAGGGCAGCGAACTCTCGCCCTGGGGCACGTTCGACGCGAAGGTGCCGAAGGAACTCAAGGAGAAGATCGCGGCGAAGGAGAAGGCGATCCTCGACGGCAAGTTCATCGTGAAGATCAACGACAAGGAACCGAAGGCGACGGCGAAGTAGGCCGGACCGCCTCGCCGCGCGGCCCGCTCCCGCGGGCGCCGGCGGCCGTGGCCCACCCCCGGTACCCGGCAGCCGCCGCGTACCCGGGGAGCGGGCGGGTGCCGCGCACCCGAGGCATGCGATGTCGACGCCCGCCCTGACGCTGTCTCGCATCACCAAGCGCTTCGGCGCGCTCGTCGCCAACGACGCCGTCTCGCTCGATCTCGCGCCGGGGGAGATCCTGGCGCTGCTGGGCGAGAACGGCGCGGGCAAGTCGACGCTCGTCTCGATCCTGTTCGGGCACTACGTCGCCGACGAAGGCACGATCGACGCGTTCGGGGCGAGGCTGCCGCCGGGCGATCCCGCCGCCGCGATCGCGGCGGGCATCGGCATGGTCCACCAGCACTCGACGCTGGCGGACAACCTGTCGGTCCTCGACAACGTGACGCTCGGCACCGAGCCGCTGTGGCGGCCGGTGTCGCGGCGGCGCGAGGCGCGCGCGCGCCTCGTGGCGACGGCAGAGCGCTTCGGGCTCGCGGTCGATCCCGACGCGCGCGTCGCGCGTCTTTCGGTCGGCGAGCGACAGCGCGTCGAGATCCTGAAGGCGCTCTACCGGGACGCGCGCGTCCTGATCCTCGACGAACCGACGGCGATGCTGACGCCGCAGGAGAGCGAGCGGCTGTTCGCGACGCTGCGCGGCATGGTCGACACCGGCGTGTCGGTGATCTTCATCAGCCACAAGCTGGACGAGGTGCTGCGCGTCTCCGACCGCATCGCGGTGCTGCGCGCGGGCAAGCTCGCCGCGACGCTGCCGGCGCGGGCGACCTCCAAGGCCGCGCTCGCCGAACTGATGGTCGGGCGCGCGATCCCGCCGCCGAGCGCGAAGCCGCGTGCGCGCGGCGGCGCCGTGTGCGTGATCGATCACGTGACGATGCGCGGCGAACAGCGCGGTCAGCGCCTCGACGACGTCTCGCTCGCGCTCCACGCCGGCGAGATTACCGCCGTCGCGGGCGTGGCCGGCAACGGCCAGTCCGCGCTGGTCGACCTCCTGTGCGGCATGCGCGCGGCCGACGCGGGCAGCGTGTCGCTCGGCGGCGCCGCGCTCGCCGCGGACCCGCGCGCGTGGATCGCGGCGGGCGTGGCGCGCATCCCCGACGACCGCCGCGAGGTCGGCACGATCGGCGAAATGCCGGTCTGGGAGAACGCGATCGCCGAGCGCTACCGGCGGCCGTTCGCGAGCGCGGGCGTCGTACGACGGCGCGCATCCCGCGCCTACGCCCGCGGGCTCGTCGACCGGTACGACGTGCGCGGCGGCGGCATCGACACGCCGGTGCGATTGCTCTCCGGCGGCAACATGCAGAAGCTGATCGTCGGGCGCGCACTCTCCGGCGGCGCCGCGAAGCCCGACGCGTTCCTGCCCGCGCTGATCGTCGCGAGCCAGCCCACCTGGGGCCTCGACGCCGGCGCGGTCGCCTGGGTGCACCAGCACCTGCTCGACGCCTGCGCGCGTGGCGCGGCGGTGCTGCTCGTGTCCGAGGACCTGGACGAGATCCTCGTGCTCGCCGACCGGATCGCGGTGCTCCACGCGGGCCGGCTCACCCCCGCGCGGCCCTCCCGGGACTGGACGCTCGCCGGGCTCGGACTCGCGATGGCCGGCGAGGGAGCGCGCGATGCGGCTTGAGCCGCGCTCGAGCGCCTCGGCGGGCATGGCGCTCGCCGCCCCGTTCGCCGCGATCGCGTTCACGCTCGTCGTCGCGGCGCTGTTCGTCGCCTGGGCCGGGGCGCCGGTCGCACGCACCTACGCGCTCATCTTCGAGGGCGGCTTCGGCTCGCGCTTCGCCTGGGCCGAGACGCTCACGCGCGCGACGCCGCTCATCCTGACCGGCCTCGCGGCCGCGATCGCGTTCCGTGCGCATCTGTACAACATCGGCGCGGAAGGCCAGCTCTACGCGGGTGCGCTCGCCGCCGTCGCGATCGGGGGCCTGCACGGCGGCAGCGGCTTCGACCTGCCCCCGGCGGTCCTGTTCGTCGCGATGTTCGCGGCGGCCGCCCTGGTCGGTGCACTGCTGATGGTGCTGCCGGCGTTCGCCAAGACGCGTTTCGGCGTCGACGAGGTCGTGACGACGCTGCTCCTGAACTTCATCGTGCTCCTGTTCGTGTCGATGATGCTCGACGGCCCGATGAAGGATCCGACGGCGATGGGCTGGCCGCAGAGCGTCGCGCTGCGCGAGGAACTGGAGCTGCCGAAGCTCCTCGCGCGCACCCGCGTGCACGCCGGGCTGCTGATCGCCATCGCGTTCGCGTCCCTCGCCTGGATCGTGCTGCGCGCCACGACCTTCGGCTTCGAGGTGCGCTCGGTCGGCGCGAACCCGCGCGCCGCGAAGTTCGCCGGCGTGCCGGTCACGCGCACGCTCATCCTCGTCGCGCTCGCGTCCGGCGCGGCCGCGGGCCTCGCCGGCGCCATCGAAGTGGCGGGACGCACCGGATACGTGACGCTCGACATGTCGCCGGGCTACGGTTACACCGGCATCGTCATTGCGATGCTCGCCGGCCTGAACCCGCTCGGCGTCGTCGCCGCCGCGGTGTTCGTGGCCGGCGTGCTGGTCGGCGCGGACAGCATGAGCCGCGCGGTGGCGGTGCCGACCTACATCGCCGACGTCATCGTCGCGGTCGCGCTGATCGCGATGCTCGTCGCGACGCTGACCGTGCGCTACAGGATCCGCTGGCGCTGATGGCCGACGCGCTCGCCTCGATGCTGCTGAACGCCGACTTCTGGTCGGCCGTGCTGCGCATCGCGACGCCGCTCCTGTTCGGAACGCTGGGCGTGCTCCTGTGCGAGCGCTCCGGCGTGCTGAACCTCGGCATCGAGGGCATCATGGTCGCCGGCGCCTTCGCCGGGTGGCTGGCCGTGCATGCGGGCGCCGGCCTGTGGACCGGCGTCGCGGTGGCGGCGGGCACCGGCGCGCTGTTCGGCCTGCTGCACGGCCTCTTGACCGTTCCGCTCGCGCTCTCGCAGCACGTGTCCGGCCTCGCGATCACGATGTTCGCGACGAGCGTCGCGTACTACGCGTACCGTGTGAGCTTTCCCAACGTCTCGACGCCGCCGACGATCGAGCCGTTCGCCGAAATGGCCTGGCTCGGCGTACCGGTGCTCGCCGCACAGACGCCGTTGACGCTCGCCGCGATCGCGCTCGTGCCGCTGGTGGCGTGGGTGCTCCACCGAACACCGCTCGGACTCGCGCTGCGCACGGTCGGCGAGAATCCGGCTGCGGCGGAAGGGCAGGGACTGTCGGTCTACGCGCTGCGCATCGGGGCGGTCGCGGCCGGAAGCGCGCTGATGGGCGTCGGCGGCGCGTTCCTCACGCTCTCCGCGTTCAACTCGTTCTTCTTCAACATGATCAACGGACGCGGGTGGATTTGCGTCGCGCTCGTCGTGTTCGCCGGCTGGCGGCCGGGGAAGGCGCTCGCCGGCGCGCTCTTGTTCGCGTTCTTCGACGCGATGCAGCTGCGTCTGCAGCAGGCCGACGCGGGAGCGCTGCCCTACCAGGTGTGGCTGATGGTGCCCTACGTGCTGTCGATCGTCGCGCTCGTCGCGGTCGCGCGCCGGGCGAGCTATCCGCAGGCGTTGATGAAGCCCTATCGCAAGGGCGAGCGCTGACCGCGGCTGTCGCGTCTCCGCGCAGCGCTGGGGGGCGGGCTCGTGCTGCCGCGGACCACGACCTCGAACGGCAGCACCTGGTGCAATGGTGGAGCGGCACCCTCCAGGCGGGCGATGAGTTGAAGCGCGGCTGCGCTTCCGATTTCCACGATCGGAGTGCGTACGCTCGTCAACGGAGGGGTCTGCGTCGCACCGAGGTCGGTGTTGTCCACCCCGGTGATCGAGATGTCTTCGGGAATGCGGACGCCCGCCTCGCGGCAGGCGAGCATGGCGCCGACCGCAAGCACGTCGTTGGTCGCAACGACGGCGGTCGGGCGTTCCTCCTGCGCGAGCATACTTTCAACCGCGGCGTGGGCTGCCGGGAGCGAGATCGCGGCGAATCGGACGTTTCGGGGGTCCAGCGCGAGCCTGCGCGCAGCGAGCGCAGCGCGCACCCCTGCGCCCCGTTCACGTGCACGGTCGTTACCGGCCAACGGAGCGCTGACGAGCCCCACGTGCCGGTGTCCAAGCTTCAGCAGGTGTTCCGTCACGGCGAACGCGGCTGCGTGATTGTCGAAACCGATGGACGGATGGCGCCCGGACGGGTCGACGCCCCAAGTCAGGACGTAGGGGCGACCGTAGTCGTCCAGCAGACGGAAGAGCGCCGGGTCGTGGTCGAGACCCACGAAAGCGAACGCATCGACGCCATGCGTGATGAGTTGCTCGGTGACCCGAACCTCGGTGGCGAGATCGTAATGGTGGGCGGCGAGCACGAGCGAGTATCCGCGCTCGTCCAGCGAACGTTGCAGCGCGCTGGTCGTGCGCGCATACAGCGCGTAATCGAAGGAGGGCACCACGGCGCCCACCATCTGCGTGCGCTGGCTGCGCAGCGCGCGGGCAGCGCCGTGCGGCACGTATCGGAGCTTGTCGATCGCCTGCCGGACGCGTTCCCGCGTGTCCGGATCGACTTGGCCGGGCAGATTGAGCGCACGTGAGACGGTGGCCGTCGACACGCCCGCGAGGCGCGCGACGTCCCGGGCGCTCGAGCGCGGGGGCGGCTCGGCGGGGCGCGGCAGCGTGTCGGACGGGTCGTTCTTCACGGTGGTGAGCATACGCGCGACGAAATCGATTGCAAGTCCGGTCGGCCGCCCTGCAGCGCGGGATGCTGCTGTGCAGGATTGACAGCTAACCGGAAAGCCGCAATCCTTATGTAAACGAATACATCCACGCGCCGGAGAAGCAAGGACATGTCCGCCCCCGTCAAGCATGTTGTGCTCGTCATCTTCGATACGCTGCGCCGGGACGCCGTCGGGTGCTACGGCACACCGCCGCCGTGGGGCGCGATCGCGACACCGCACCTCGACGCTTTTGCGAAGGAAGCCGTGCGCTTCGACCGCGCGTATCCGGAGGCGTTGCCGACACTGTGCGCGCGCCGCACCATCTATACGGGGCGCCGGACCTATCCTTTCCGCGACGGAGATTTCCGCCACATCAAGGGCGACTTCGTGGGCATCGCGCCTGGCTGGGGCCCGATTCCGGAGCACCAGTCCACGCTCGCCGAGATCTTCGAGCAGGCGCACTTCCGCACCGGCCTCGTCTCCGACCTCTATCACGAGTTCAAACCGTCCAAGAACTTCTGGCGTGGCTTCCACCAGTGGAGCTTCATTCGCGGACAGGAGGCCGATGCCGCACGCAGCGGGCCGTGGCCCTCGCAGGAGGAGATCGACCATTGGGTGCCCCGAGAGCTGCAGGAACTGCGCGGCAAGGCCACGGGCCTCGAGCAGCCTGGCTTCGGCGCTGCATGGTTCTCGAGCCGCATTCTCCTCAACATGCGCGATCGTGTCCGCGAAGAGCAGTGGTTCAACGCGCAGGTGATGCAGGAGTCGGCGCGCTGGCTCGAGCAGAACCTCGACGCTGGGCGGATGTTCCTCACCGTCGAGTCGTTCGACCCGCACGAGCCGTGGTTCGTGCCGGAGCACTACCGGCGCAAGTACGACGACGGCAACGGTCGCGAACAGGTGATCTCCCCCTATGCCGAGATGCCCTGGCTGCCGCCGGACCTCGTGAAGCGCACGCGCGCAAACTATCAGGGGCTGGTCGAGATGTGCGATCGGTGGTTCGGACACCTGATCGAGACGTTGCGCGTAACCGGCCTGCTCGACGAGACGCTCGTGGTCGTCACCTCCGACCACGGCCACAGCATGTGGGAGCGCCGCGGCTACATCGGCAAGCGCGGATACCCGTCCGATCCCGAGAGCTACGAGGTCCCGCTGCTCGTGCGCCATCCGCAGCAGAAGGGCGCGGGCACGGTGTGCGACGCCTTCGTGCAGCACCACGACATCTCGGCGACGCTCCTCGAGGCGACGGGAGTGACGCCGCCGGCGCCCATCGATGGACTTTCGTTCTGGAAGACCGCGTTCGACGGCGCGCCCGCCGCGCGCGACCACGTGACCATCGGGTGGGGCAGCGCGATGACGGTCATCGACGATGACTGGTGGTTCAACGCCAAAATCAATGGGCGAGGGGCCTTTCTGCACGATTCGCCACGGCCGGCCCCGGATGCGCAGAATCTCGCCGAAAGGCATCCGGACGTCGTCAAGCGGCTGTTCGATCTCGGCGTGGCGGACGCCGGAGGCTCGTTTCCCGATTTCCTCCTCAAGCAGGCGGACGACGCGAACGACGCATCCGGTTGCAGCCCGTTCGCCGCCATACCGACGACGCGGGGTTCGCGATGACGTCCCGAAGGCCGGACGGCGCCCGCCGCCGAGTCCTGGGCGCGATGGCCATTGGCGGACTCGCGCTCGCGAGCGGCCGGGCGTTTGCGCGCGACTTTCCGTCGCGAACGATCCGGCTGGTCGTCCCCTGGGCGCCGGGTGGCCTGGTCGACAGCGGCGGACGCATCCTCGCTGAGGCGCTCACCAAAGTGCTGGGCCAGTCGGTGGTCGTGGAGAACGTGCCCGGCGCCGCCGGGACGCTCGGTGCCGAGCAGGTGGCGAAGGCGGCGCCCGATGGACATACGCTCCTCATGGCGACGAGCTCGCTCGCGATCGACGTCGCGGGCGCGCGCAAGCTTTCGTTCGACCCGCAGAAGGACCTCGCTCCCGTCGCGCCGATAGCCGACACGAGCAACGTGATCGTCGTCGCGTCGTCGTCGTCGCTCAGGTCGGTGAGCGATCTGATCGCGGCCGCGAAGGCGAGGCCCGGCGAGATCGCGTACGGAACTCCGGGCATCGGCAGCCCTGCCCATCTCTTCAGCGAACTCTTCGCCCAGACGGCGGACGTGCGGATGCTGCACGTGCCCTACAGCCGGACGCCCGCGATGAACGACCTGATCGGCGGACGGCTCGCCGTGATGTTCGCGACCATCCCGGTGGCGATGCCGCAGATCAAGAGCGGGCAGGTTCGTCCGCTCGCCGTCACCGCGTCCGCGCGCTTCCCGGCGCTGCCCGACGTGCCGACGGTGATGGAGTCCGGGCTGCCTCGATACGAGGCTGGCCAATGGTTGGGGGTGTTCGCGCCGTCGCGCACGCCGACCGAGGTTGTGCAGATTCTGAATGTCGAGATCACGAAGGTCGTGAAGACGCCCGGGGTGGCGCAGCAGCTCGTCGATCGCGGCATGTTGCCGATCACCGGTGCCCCGGCGGAGTTCGCGCAGCGATTCGCGGCCGACGTGAAACGCTGGACCGCGGTGATGCGCGCCGCCGATATCAGGCTCGAGTAGGCGCCTGCATGACGCGTACCGCGCCTCCGAACATCGTGCTGCTGATGGCCGACCAGCTCACGCCTTTCGCGTTGCCCTTCCACGGCCATCCGGTCACGCAGGCGCCGGCGTTGTCGCGCCTCGCGGCGGAAGGGGTCGTTTTCGACGCGGCGTACTGCAACTCTCCCATCTGCGCACCGTCGCGATTCTCGATGCTGTCGGGCCGAATGCCGCACGCCATCGGTGCTTGGGACAACGCGTGCGAGTTTCCGTCGGAGATTCCGACGATGGCCCACTACCTGCGCGCGGCAGGATACCGGGCGATCCTCGCCGGAAAGATGCATTTCGTCGGCCCGGATCAGCTCCACGGATTCGACGAACGGCTCACGACCGACATCTACCCCGCCGACTTCCTCTGGGTGCCCGACTGGTCCCGCGGCCCGCAGTACCGGCCCACCGGGGTGGGCATGGGCCACGTGGTGGACGCGGGACCCTGTCTGCGCAACATGCAGATCGACTACGACGAGGAAGTCGCGCACGTCGCAGTTCAGAAGATCTACGATCTCGCGCGGGAGAAGGTGGCCCCGTTCTTCCTGATCGTGTCGTTCACGCACCCGCATCCGCCGTTCGTCGCACGGCAGGACGAATGGGATCTCTACGAGGACGCCGCCATCGATGCTCCGCGGGTGCCTCCGATACCGTTCGAAGCGCTCGACCCGCACAGCCGATGGCTGTACGTCGCGCACGGGCAGGACCGACACACGGTCACCGCGGAGCACGTGCGCGCCGCGCGCCGCGCGTACTACGCGATGGTGAGCTACGTCGATGGAAGGATCGGCGCGGTGCTCGAAGCCCTCGACCGCTCGGGGCTGGGCAGCGAGGCGGTGGTGGTGTTCTGCGCGGACCATGGCGAGATGCTCGGCGAGCGGGGCATGTGGTACAAGCAGACGTTCTACGAACCTTCAGTACGCGTACCGCTCGTGGTGCGCGCCCCTGGTGCGGCGCCACGCCGAAGCGGCGCGGTGACGTCGCTCGTCGACCTCCTGCCCACTTTCCTCGAGCTGGCTTCGAGCGCGGGTGCCGCGGTCGTGCCGGTCGATCCGCTGGCCGGGCGCAGCCTCGTGGACTTGCTCGACGGACGCACAGACGGCGCCGGCCGCGAGGCGGTGTCCGAGTATTCGTCGGAGGGAGTGATCGCGCCGTCGCGCATGGTACGCCGCGACAACTGGAAGTACGTGTACACGAGCGGTCTTCCGCCTCTCATGTTCGATTTGGCGCAGGATCCGCGGGAACTCCACAATCGCGCCGGCGATCCTGCGGTAGCCGATCTCGAGAAAGCGCTGCGTTCGCGCGTTCTCGCGGACTGGGATCCGGTTGAGGTGGATGGCCGGATTCGCGCGAGCCAGAAGCGGCGCCTGTTCCTGCGCGAGCTCGCGCTCGAGTCAGGCGCGTTCCCCGAATGGAACTTCGAGGCGCGCGCGGGAGATGCCAGGCGTTTCGTGCGCCCCGCAACGGCGACGGGCGCAGTCGGCGCCAAGCCGCGCGCCCGGTTCCCCTATGTCGACCCCACGCCGCCGGACCGACCGGCGACCTGACGCGATGCCGCGACGCGGCATGACCTACGAGCGCCCCACCCCGAGGAGGATCCGATGGACCAACGAGAGTCGAAAGGACCGGCGAAGGCGTCACGCCGCCGATGGATCGCGCAAGGCGCCGCCATCGGTGCCGCCACCGTCGGAGCGCCGTGGGTCGCGCGCTTCGCGCACGCGCAGGCGGCCGACTTGGGCCCATGGCAGTCGGCGAAGGTCAATTGGCGGCAGGCGGAGGGTGCCGAGATCACGGTGGCGGTGATCCCAGCCTCCTACTTCGACAACCTGATCGCGATCGCCCCTCAGTTCGAGGCGCTGACCGGCGTGAAGGTGCGCTTCGAGAAGGTCCCCCCGGGACAGATCAGGCAGAAGGCGATGCTCGACCTCTCGTCGAAGACGGCGACGTATGCGACATCGGCGACCGATCCGATGTACTACCCGCTCTATGTCGCCAACAAATGGGTCGATCCGCTCGACCGATATCTCGGCGACCCCACGCTGACGGACGCGGCGTGGTTCAACTACGGCGACATCCTGAAGGCATGGCGCGACGCGGCGTCCATCGACGGAAAGCCCTACGGGATGCCGTACGACGGCGAAGTCACGGTGCAGGTCTATCGCAAGGACCTCTACGACGCGAAAGGGCTGAAGCCCGCCGAGACGTTCGACGACTACCTGAAGAACGCAGCCGCGCTCAACGACCCGGGGAACCGCATGAGCGGGATGGCGCTGCGCGGTTTCGCCGGCGCCGGGCAGAACATGTACATCTACCCGTCGATCTTCCGCGGCTACGGCGGACAGTGGTTCGCCGGGAGCGCGATCAAGGTCAATTCGCCGCAGGCCGTCGACGCGCTGGTCTGGTATGTCGATGGCCTGACGAAGTATGCCCCGGCGGCAGTGCGCAACTGGAACTGGCCCGACATCGCGGATGCGTTCTCGCAAGGGACGTTGGGCGCGTACATCGATGCACACTCGTCGGCCGCCGTGCTCAACAATCCGGAGAAGTCCAGAGTGATCGGCAAGATCGGCTTCGCGCGCTGGCCCAAGGGCCCTTCGGGCAGGCGCGTCACGTCGATCTGGAACTGGGGCTTCCCGATCAACGCGGCGTTGTCCGACAAGGCGAAGAAGGCGACCTGGTTGTTCGTCACCTGGGCAGCCTCGGCCGAGACACAGGCTCGGACGTCGTGGAAGTTCTCGGGTCCCGCGAAGCGTTCCGGCGTCAACCGCACCTCGCTGTGGCGCTCGCCGGATTTCGGCGCCGCGATGAAGGACTCCGGCGCGAACTTCGTCCAGGCGGCGCTCGACTCGCTGGAACAGGACACGGACGTCGACTGGCGGCCACGCGTACCGCAGTGGCCCGCGATCGGCGACACCATGGCCACCGCGGTCCAGGCGGCACTCGTCGGTCAGAAGAAGCCGAAGGAGGCACTCGACGAGGCTCAGGCGCGGATCGACCAGATCATGAAGGCGTGACTCGAAGGGAGCGGTCCGGCGGCCCATGACCCGCGCAGCGAACGTGGGCGCGCGCGCGGCCGGCGCGGAGCGACGCTTCGCGCTGGCCCTCTTCGCGCCCGCTTTTCTCGTCCTCGTGCTGACGACGACGGCGCCGCTCGTCTACCTCCTGTGGTCGAGCTTCATGCGCATCGACCTTTCGATGCCGTGGCTGTCCGGATTCGCGGGGCTCGGCAACTACGTCCAGATGGCCGGAGATCCGCGGTTCTGGAACTCGCTCGTGCTCACCGGCATCTACACGGTCAGCACGGTCGTGCTGCAGGTCGCGATCGGATTGTCGCTCGCGCTTCTCGTCCTCAGCATTCCCGCCGGGCAGGCGGTGCTGCGCGTGGCGGCGATCCTGCCCATCGTGCTGGCTCCGGTCGTGGTCGGCCTCTTCTGGCGCACGCTGGTGCTCGCTCCCGACGTCGGACTCGTCGATGTGGCGGCCCGGGCGCTGGGATTCGAGAGCCGCAACTGGCTGGGCGATCCGCAGCTCGCGCTCGTCTCGGTGATCGCGATCCACACCTGGCAGTGGACGCCGTTCGCGTTCCTCGTGATCCTCGCCAGCCTGGCGGCCCTTCCGCCGGACGTGTTCGAGGCGGCCCGGATCGACCGGGCGACGCCCTGGCAGCGCTTCCGGCACATCACGCTGCCCCTGATTCGCCCGGCCATCGTGATCGTCGTCATCATGCGCATGATGACCGCGCTCTCCGCGTTCGCCGCGATCTTCGCGGCGACCGGCGGAGGGCCGGGCACGGCGACGGAGATCCTCAACCTCTACGCCTACCGGACGTCGTTCTCGGAACTCAACCTGGGCTACGGCTCGGCGCTCGCCGTGGTGCTGCTCGTCATCACCTCCGCGGTGTCCCTCCTCATGTTCCGGCTGAGGCGCGCGCGATGACATCACGACACGTTCGTTCGCTCGCGCTCCTGGTGCTCGCCTGCGCGTTCATGGCGGCATGGGTGGTGCCGGTGCTCTGGGGCCTGCTCACTTCGTTCAAGAGCGAGCGGGACGTCCTTGCCTACCCGCCGCTGGTGGTCTTCGAGCCGACGCTCGCGAATTATCGCGACGTGATGTTCGGGTCTTCGAGCATTCTGCCCAACCTCGCGTCGAGCCTGATCGTGGCGGGGTCGGCGACCCTCGCGACGATGCTGTTCGCGATTCCGGCGGCGTACGCACTTGCGCGGCTGACCCTGCCGGCGAAGCGCGCCGGCGGATTCTACGTGCTTGCCACCCAGATGCTTCCACCGGTCGGCCTGATCATTCCCTACTACCTCGTGCTGCAGAAGATCTCCGGCCTCGACACTTACGGAGGGCTGATCGTCATCTACATCACGTTCTCGCTGCCCTTCGCGATCTGGCTGATGGTTTCCTACTTCGAGGACGTTCCACCGGAGATGGAGGAGGCGGCACTGCTCGACCGCGCCGGGCGCCTCCGTGCCCTGTGGCACGTGATCCTGCCGCAGGTGCGCGGGGGCGTCGCGGTCACCACGATCTTCGTGTTCCTGAACGCGTGGAACGAGTTCCTGTTCGCGGTCGTGCTGGGCGGCAACCGCGTGCGGCCCGTGACGGTCGCGATGTTCAACTTCATCTCCGTCGAGCAGACGCAGTGGGCGCGCCTCGCCGCCGGGGCGATGCTCGCCATGGCGCCGGTGATCGTGCTCGGACTCGTCGCCCAGCGCCACATCGTCAAAGGACTCACCGTGGGAGCGGTCAAGGGAGGCGGGCGGCGATGAGCGGTAAGGGCCACGTCGCGCTGGAAGGAATCGTGAAGCGACACGGCACGTTCACCGCGTTGCATGGGATCGATCTCGAGATACGGCCGGGCGAGTTCTTCGCGCTGCTGGGGCCCTCCGGCTCAGGCAAGACGACGACACTGCGCATCCTCGCGGGTCTCGAGACCGCCGATGCCGGCCGCGTGATCGTCGACGGCGAGGACGTGACCGATCGCGAGCCGGGCGAGCGGGACGTCGCGATGGTGTTCCAGAGCTATGCGCTGTATCCGCACATGACCGTGGCCGGGAACATCGCCTTTCCGCTGAGGATGGTGGGCGTGCCGAAGGCGGAGATCGCTTCGGCGGTGCGAGACGCCGCCGCCCGCGTGCGGATCGATCACCTGCTCGACCGCCGCCCGGGGCAGCTCTCCGGCGGACAGCAGCAAAGGTGTGCGCTGGCGCGCGCCATCGTGCGCAAGCCGCGCCTGTTCTTGCTGGATGAACCGCTGTCCAATCTCGACGCGAAGCTGCGCGTGGAGACTCGTGTCGAGCTGCGCAAGCTGCAGCGCGCGCTGGGAGCGACCGCCGTGTACGTGACGCACGACCAGGAGGAGGCGATGACGATCGCCGATCGCCTCGCGGTGTTCGTCGAAGGGCGGATCGTGCAGGTCGGAACGCCGGAGGAGGTGTTCGCCCGTCCCGCTACCGTGGTCGTTGCGGGATTCCTCGGCAGTCCTGCGATGAACCTCATCCCCGGCCGCGTGTCCGGTGGGGGACTCCAGGTGGCAGGGCATACCATTCCGCTCGGATTCGAGCCGGGAGCAGACGGCGAGGTGACCGTCGGCGTACGTCCGGGCGCGGTCCGGCTCGCCGAAACGGGTATCCCGGGGCGCGTCTACCTGGTCGAGGATCTCGGGGATACCACGATCGTCGACGTGGAAGTCGGCGATCGACTGCTCAAGATGCGCTCGGATCACCGCCCCCCGGTTCGAGAGGGAGACGCGGTACGGGTCTCCTTCCCTCCGGACGCCATCCATCTCTTCGAGAGCCCCTCAGGCCGGAGGCGATGACCCGTCGTCCCGACGGACGCTACCGGCATTGACCGTGGCGCATAATGTGCAAGATGCGCATTCCGCTGGTCCGCCCGTGACGCCCGACGCCCACAAGCCCAAGCACATCCGCCTCACCTCGCACCCGGTCGAAGGTGCGTACGGCGCGCTGCCGATCCACTGGGGCCGTGCCGACCCGAAGGCGCGCGGACCGATCGTCGGCAGCACGACGAACCGCAGCCAGCGCAACGTCATCGGGACGCACAGCGGCAGCTACGGCGTGTACCGCGCGCTCGCGGTCGCCGCCGGCGCGCTGGTGCGCGGGCACAAGCCCGATCTCACCAATACCGCGCCCACCGATCCGATCGGCCCGTACCCGCAGTGGGGCGACCCGACGAAGATCGTCTCGATGGATCCGTTCGGCGCGGTCGTGGCCGGGGTGTTCGCCGACGAGATCGCCGCCGGCTACGACGTCCGCCCGACGATCGCGGTGACGAAGGCGCACATCGACCTGCCGGAAGTGCACGCGGCGATGGCCGCGGGGCGCCTCGTCGCCGACGGGCGCATTCTGCTCGCGAACGGCGGGGCCGTCGTGACGAAGGCCGCGATCGAGCCGGTGTGGTGGCTGCCGGGCGTCGCCGCGCGCTTCGGCGTCGTCGAGAGCGACCTGCGCCGCGTGCTGTTCGAGGAGACCGGCGGCATGTACCCGGAACTCGTCACGCGCAGCGATCTCGAGGTGTTCCTGCCGCCGATCGGCGGGCAGACCGCGTACGTGTTCGGCGATCCGAAGCATCTCGCGGATCCGTCGGTGACGCTCACCGCGCGCGTGCACGACGAGTGCAACGGCTCCGACGTGTTCGGATCCGACATCTGTACCTGCCGCCCCTACCTCACCCACGCGATCGAGGAGTGCATCCGCGGCGCGCAGACGGGCGGCGTGGGGCTCGTGGTCTACTGCCGCAAGGAGGGTCGCGCGCTGGGCGAGGTCACCAAGTTCCTCGTCTACAACGCGCGCAAGCGGCAGGCGGGCGGCGACTCGGCGTCGAACTACTTCCTGCGCACCGAGTGCGTCGCGGGCGTGCAGGACATGCGCTTCCAGGAACTGATGCCCGACGTGCTGCACTGGTTCGGCATCCGGCGCATCCATCGCCTGGTCTCGATGAGCAACATGAAGTTCGACGCGATCGTCGGCGGCGGCATCGAGGTCGGCGAGCGCGTCCCGATTCCCGACGACCTCATCCCGGCCGACGCGAAGGTCGAGATGGACGCGAAGATGGCGGCGGGCTACTTCACCGAGGGCGCGAAGCCCGACGAGGCGCGGCTCAAGGCGACGAAGGGCCGCGAGTTGTGATCCCTCCCGGGCGGGCCGGGCGCGCGGACGGCGGGGGGCGCGGCGAATTCGGGACGGCGCTCCGGTCGAGTCCGGATTCGGCCGGCGACGGGATGGGGGTCCTGCGCGATCCGGCCGTCATCCGCGAGCGTTGCCGGAACATCCTCGCTGCCGCCGACGCGGGACGCACGCGACACCTCGCGGTCGATCGCTCGAAGCTCGAAGCCTGCGCGACCCTCGTCGCCGAGGTGACGCGACGCCGCTATCCGTCGCTCGTCATTCCCTACCACAGCCGCTGGCGCCATTTCGAGGCGGGTGGCGTCGATCGCGCCGCCGTGCTCGACCGCGCGCTCGACGGCTGCAGCGCGATCGAGGCGGCGCTGGCGCGCATCGACCTCACGATCGCGAGCGTGCTCGTCGACGCCGGCGCGGGGGCGCGCTGGACCTGGGTCGAGCAGGAGACCGGCGGGCGCTACGCGCGTTCCGAGGGGCTCGGGGTCGCGAGCTTCCGCGCGTTCCTCGCGGGGACGTTCTCGGCAACGCCCGGCGATCCGGCACGCGCCGACGCCCGCGCCCTCGCGCGCATCGACGCGGCGACGCTCGCGCCGATCTTCCAGGCGAGCGAGGCGAATCCGCTCGTCGGACTGGACGGCCGGGCCGCGCTGCTGCGACGCCTGTCCACGGTCGACGCACGGCCGTCGCTGCCGTTCCTGCCGCTCATCGAGCGCGGCGGCGACGTTCCCGCCGCCTCGCTCCTCGCGGTGCTGCTCGAACGCTTCGGCACCATCTGGCCGAACGGCGCCTCGCTGGGCGGCGTGGCGCTCGGCGACACCTGGGCGCATCCGTCCGCCGGCGGCGAAGGCGTGTCGGAGGGCTACGTGCCGTTCCACAAGCTCTCGCAATGGCTCGCCTATTCGCTGTTCGAGCCGTTCGAGCGCGCCGCTCAGCGCATCGTCGGGCGCGACGTGCTGACCGCGCTGCCCGAGTACCGCAACGGCGGCCTGCTGCTCGACACGGGCGTTCTCGCGCTGCGCGACCCCGCCGATGCCCGTCGCCGCCACGCGGTCGGCAGCGAACTCGTGGTCGAATGGCGGGCGTTGACGGTCGCATTGGTCGACGAACTCGCGCCGCGCATCCGCGCGAAGCTCGGCCGCCCGGACCTGCCGCTGGCCTGCATTCTCGAAGGCGGCACCTGGGCCGCGGGCCGCGAGACCGCCGCGAGGCTGCGCGGCGGCGAACCGCCGCTCGCGATCGACAGCGACGGCACCGTCTTCTGACACTCGAGGTGACCATGACGAACGCCCACCCCCACGTCCTCGACCACCCGCTGATCCAGCACAAGCTGACGCTGCTCCGCAAGAAGGAGACGAGCACGACGTCGTTCCGGCGGCTCCTGACCGAGGTCGGCACGCTGATGGCCTACGAGGTCACGCGCGACATGCCGATGCACGACGTCGAGATCGAGACGCCGCTCGAGACGATGACCGGAAGGTTGATCGACGGCAAGAAGCTCGTGTTCGTGCCGATTCTCCGCGCCGGGATGGGACTCCTCGACGGGTTCCTGTCGGTGGTGCCGGGCGCGCGCGTCGGCCACATCGGCCTCTACCGCGACCCGAAGACCCTCGTCGCGGTCGAGTACTACTTCAAGATGCCCTCGGGCATGCGCGAACGCGACGCGATCGTGCTCGATCCGATGCTCGCCACCGGACACTCGGCGGTCGCGGCGGTCGAGCGCCTCAAGGAGGCGCGTCCCCGCTCGATCCGGTTCGTGTGCCTCGTTTCCTGTCCCGAGGGCATCGCGACCTTCCGGCAGGCGCATCCGGACGTCCCGATCTACACGGCCGCGATCGACCGTGAACTGAACGATCACGCGTACATCCTGCCCGGTCTCGGCGACGCGGGCGACCGCATCTTCGGCACCAAGTAGCCGTCGCGAATCGGGGCCTCATCGGCGCCATGGCTGACCTGCTCGTCCGAAACGCGACGCTGCCCGACGGCAGGACGGACGTCGACATCCTGTGCGACGGCGGGCGCATCGCCGACGTCGCGCCCCGGATCTCCGCCTCGGCGGATCGCACGGTCGACGCCGGCGGGATGCTCGTCTCGCCGCCCTTCGTCGACGCGCACTTCCACATGGACTCGACGCTGACCTACGGAATGCCGCGGGTCAACGCGAGCGGCACGCTGCTCGAGGGCATCGCGCTGTGGGGCGAGCTGAAACCGACGCTCACGCAGGACGCGATCGTCGGGCGTGCACTCGCCTACTGCGACTGGGCGGTCGGCAAGGGGCTGCTCGCGATCCGCTCGCACGTGGACACCTCGGACCCGCGCCTCCTCGCGGTCGAGGCGCTCCTCGACGTGCGCGAGCGCGTGAAGCCGTACCTCGACCTGCAGCTCGTCGCGTTTCCGCAGGACGGGCTGTTCCGCTCTCCGGGCGCGCTCGGAAACCTCGAGCGCGCGCTCGCGATGGGCGTCGACGTCGTCGGCGGCATCCCGCACTTCGAGCGCACGATGGCCGAGGGAACCGAGAGCGTGCGCGTGCTGTGCGAGATCGCCGCGAACCTCGGCAAGCGCGTCGACCTGCACTGCGACGAGACCGACGACCCGATGTCGCGCCACGTCGAGACGCTCGCGTACCACGCGCAGCGGCTGGGACTGCAGGGCCGGGTCGCCGGCTCGCACCTGACGTCGATGCACTCGATGGACAACTACTACGTGTCGAAGCTGATCCCGCTGATGCGCGAGGCGGGGGTCGCTGCGATCGCGAACCCGCTCATCAACATCACGATCCAGGGCCGGCACGACACCTACCCGAAGCGCCGCGGCATGACCCGCGTGCCGGAACTCCTCGCGGCCGGCGTGCCGGTCGCGTTCGGGCACGACTGCGTGATGGACCCGTGGTATCCGCTGGGCAGCGGCGACATGCTGGAGGTCGCCTCGATGGGGTTGCACGTCGCGCAGATGACCGGGCAGGACGCGATGCGCCGATGTTTCGCGGCCGTGACGACGACGCCTGCGTCGATCCTCGGTCTCGATGGCTACGGCATCGCGAAGGGCTGCCGCGCGGACCTCGTGCTGCTCGAAGCGCGCGATCCTGTCGAGGCGATCAGGTTGCGAGCGCCTCGACTCGCGGTCGTGCGCGCGGGCCGCATCGTCTCGACCGCCGCTTCGGCGCGCGCGGCCCTCGACCTCCCGGGCCGTCCGGCGACGACCGGCTTCCTGTCCGGGCGCTGACGAACCGGCCCGTCGCGCTCGCGCCATGACGAGCGCAGGCGCGGCGCTCTCGCGGATGGCTATACTTGCGCCTCTCGCCGACCCGCCGACAAAGGCGCGCGCCGGCACGACCGGGAGTCCCGATGACGGCTGGGAAGCGCGGGCCTTCGTCGCGTACGCGACGTCAGCTGGTGCTGGGGGCCGCCGCTGCGGCGGCGCTCGGCACGTCGGCCGCGCGGGCCCAGGCGAAGGGCGGCACGATCCGTCTCGTCGTCGGATTCGTGCCGGGCGGCGCCGCCGACCGGGTGGCGCGCGTCCTCGCGCCGGAACTCGCGCAGGCGACCGGTCGCGGCGCGATCGTCGAGAACGTTCCCGGAGCGAACAGCGCGCGCGCGATCGCACGCGTCGCCGCGAGCGAGCCGAACGGTGACGTGCTGCTGTTCGCGACGTCGGCGATCGCCCATCCGGACAACGCCGCGGCGATCGAGGCGCTCAGGCCGGTGATCGCGACGTCGACCTCGCCGATGGTGCTGATCGTGCGTTCGTCGCTGCCGGTGCACACCGCGGCCGAATTCGCGCACTACGCGAAGTCGCATCCGGGCATCACCTACGGATCCGCGGGCGTCGGCAACGCGACGCACCTGTGCGCGGAGGAGTTGATGGCGCGCCTCGGCGTCGAGGCGCTGCACGTCCCCTATCAGGGATCGGGCGCTGCCCTCAACGACCTGCTCGGCGGTCGCATCGACTTCCTGACGGCCGGCGCGTCGGCCTCTCTCACGCATCACGACCGCATTCGCGCGCTCGCGGTGACGACGGCGAAGCGCTCCACCCTGACCGACCTCGACCGATTGCCGACGATCGCCGAGACGATCGCCCCCGGTTTCGATTTCGGACTCTGGCAGGCGGTCTGGGCGCCCGCCGCAATGTCCGACCGCGATGTCGACGGCCTGAACGCGCTGTTCCGCACGCTGCTCACGCTGGCGCCGGTGCGTCAGGCGCTCTCCGATGTCGGCGCCGAGGTCCTCGCGAGTTCGCCGCAGGGCGCGCTCGGCCTGTACCGGACCGAACTCGAGCGCTACCGCAAGCGTTCATCCACCTGAACGACGTGCTTCCGATGATCGACGGCGCGCGCGATGGGCGGAGGGCTCCGTTTCGCGGCACGGTGAGGCGATGACGCCGCCGCGCGGTGACTTCCACGAACGGCTGCTTCGCCACGCGGCGTACACGCCCGACGCGCCCGCGCTCGTCCACGCCGGCGAAACGCTGACCTACGCGGCGCTCGCGGCCGAGGTGGACGCCCTGGCTCTCGCGCTCGCCGCCCGGGGGCTCGGCGCGGGCGCGTTCGTGGCGCTGACCGCGCGCCGCGAGATCGACCACGCGCTCGCGACGCTGGCGCTGATGGTCCTCGGACTGCCGCAGGTGGCGCTCGGATCGCGCGACCCGGGCGCGATGCGCGCACGGCTCGCATCGCGCGTCGGCGTCACGGCCGTGCTCGGCGATCGCCCGGAGGACGCCGTTCCGGGCGTGCGCTGGCTCGACCTCGAAGGCATCCTTCGCGCTGCGCGCGGCCGGTCGCATCGCGGGACGGCGTTGCCCCCGCCCTCCGGCGCGTCGACGCTGCATTTCACCGGTTCGGGCACGACCGGCGAACCCAAGATCGTGGCGTTCAGCGAACGGCAGCTCGCGATGCACGCCGAGACGCACGTCGGGTGCGATGGCCGGCGCGTGCTGCGGCCCGCGCACATCGAATACAACAACTCGCGTCGCCAGCGGCTGTACACGCTGTGGCGGGGATCGGCCTGTCTATTCGCCGACGAACACTGCCGCTCGCTGCGCGACCAGTGCGAGCGCGACCGGGCCGACTGGCTCGAACTCTCGCTCGTCCACGCATCCGACCTGGTCGCGACCTGCCGCGAGGAGGGTCCGCTCGCCGGCGAGGTGAACCTCCGGATCGGCGGCGCACGCGTTCCGCACGCGCTGCGGCGCGAACTGATCGCGGCCGCATCGCCGCACCTGTATGTCTCCTACGGAACGACCGAGACGTCGTTCGTCGCGGTCGCAGGTCCGTCGATGCACGATGCGGGCGAGTCGGTCGGCCCGCCGGCCGCGCACGCGACGGTCGAGGTCACGCGCGAGAACGGCGCGCCGGTCGCTGCGGGCGAGATCGGAGCGATTCGCATCAGGACCCCAGGCATGGCGAGCGCCTATGTCGGCGATCCGGAGGCCACGGCGCGCCATTTCCGCGACGGCTGGTTCCTCCCCGGCGATCTCGCCTCGCTCGACGAGCGTGGCATCCTCTCGATCCACGGGCGCATGGACGACATGATGATCCTGAACGGCATCAACATCTTCCCGGTCGAGATCGAGCGGGCGCTCGAGTCGCACCCCGCCGTCGCGTGTGCGGTGGCGTTCGCCGTCGCGTCGGACATCCACGGCCAGATACCCGCCGCCGCGGTCGAACTTCGGGGCGGCGGGGCGGTCTCGGCCGCGGAACTCGTCGCCTGGGCGAGGGCCCGGCTCGGAACGCGCGCGCCGCGCCGGATCGAGATCGTCGCCGCGCTGCCGCGCAATCCGCAGGGCAAGGTGCCGCGCCGCGAGGCCGCGAGACTGTTCCATGGGAGGATGTCCTGACATGGATGCGCGAATACTCCGCGAGGCCATGGCCGACGGCCTCGAGGCCGGCGGCGTCTCCTACCTCACGCACCAGGGTCGCCGCCGCGCGTTCGTGGCGGGCGAGCGCGACTTCACGATCGCCGAACTCGCGATGGACAGCCTCGCGCGGATGGAACTCTGCATCGCGATCGAGCTCTGCACCGGCGTGTCGATGCTGCCGGAGGAGATCGATCGCCATCCGTCGCTCGGAGCGATCGCCGGCGAGGTCGAAAGGCGCCTTCGTGCTTGACGCCTACGTCCACGAGATCCTGCGCTGCAGGACGGTCAACGAGATCAACAAGCTCCACATCCGGATGGAGGTCTCGCTGACGGCCGCGGACATCTGCTCGATCATCGACGGCGCGCGCTCGCGGCGTGCTCCGCTGCCTCCTGCGAGCCAGCACTGGGTAGACCGGATGGACACCCTGCTGCGCGGCGGCGGACGCCCGGTGCAGGGCTACGTGCGCGAATCCTGGAGCCGCGGCGTCAACTGGTACGCGGCGCCCGGCGACGCGGCGGCGCGCGCGCGGCGGCGCCTCGTGATCGGGTTCACCGCCGACACGCACCGGCTGCTGATGCCGATCTCGCTGTTCCTGCAGCATTGCCCCGCGGACCGCCTGGAGGTCCTCCTGCTGATGGACCTCCATCGCGCGTTCTTCCTCAAGGGCGTCGACAGCCTGGGCACGGACCTGCCCTCGACGATCGCGGCGATCTCTGCGCGTTTCCCGCCGGAGAAGCTCCGGCAGGCGGTGTGCATCGGCACGAGCGCTGGTGGGCTCGCAGCCGTGTGGACGGCGGTCGAACTCGGTGCCGCGCGCGCCGTCTCGGTGGGCGGCGTCACACCTCGACTCGTCCGCGAGCACGAGCGGATGCAGGGCATCGACGTCTCGGGCTTCGAGGATGCGGTCCGCCGCAACGCCGGACGCCTGCCCGAGGTGCTGCTGGTGTCGGGCGAAGGCTACGAACCCGACCAGGCCAAGGCGCGCGCGATGCAGGACCTCCTGCCGGCGACGCACATCATCGTGCCCGAGTGCGCACAGCACAACGCGCTGTTCGACGCATGGAACACCGGCCGGCTGCAGGGCCTGATGGATCGCTTCTTCGGCGATGTGCCGGGGTCCTGATCTCCGGCCGGCCGGCGCTAGCCACCCTCGTCCGGGCGGGCATCCGTCCGGAGCCGTTCTCCGACGGCCGCTCGCGCGCTATCCTTGAGGGATGCAGTTCCGCGACTACTACGAGACGCTCGGAGTCCCGCGCACCGCCACACTCGACGACATCAAGCGCGCCTACCGCAGGCTCGCGCGCCGGTACCATCCGGATGTCAGCAGCGAGAAGGAGGCCGAGACGAAGTTCAAGGAAGTCGGCGAGGCCTACGCGGTGCTGAAGGATCCCGAGAAGCGCGCCGCCTACGACCGCTTCGGCGCGAACTGGAAGAGCGGGCAGGAGTTCACGCCGCCGCCCGACTGGGACGCCGGCTACGAGTTCCGCGGTGGCGAAGCCCCGCGCGGCGAGCACGCCGACTACAGCGAATTCTTCGAGTCGCTGTTCGGACGGATGGGCGGGCGCGAGGCGCCGCGGCGAGGCGCGTCGCCCGGTCGCGGAGAAGACCATCACGCCAAGGTCGTCATCGATCTCGAGGACGCCTACCACGGCGCGCGGCGCTCGCTGTCGCTGCGGATGCCCGAGTTCGACGCGGAAGGCCGCGTGGCGATGCGCGAGCGCACGCTCGAGGTGTCGATCCCGAAGGGCATCCGCGCCGGCCAGCACCTGCGCCTCGCCGGGCAGGGCGGCCCGGGCTTTCGCGGCGGCCCGAACGGCGATCTCTTCCTCGAGATCGCGTTCGCGCCGCACGCGCGTTACCGGGTCGAGGGCGCCGACGTCTCGGTCGACGTGCCGCTCGCGCCCTGGGACGCGGAACTCGGCGGCAGCGTGCGCGTACCCACGCCTTCGGGCGAGGTCGACGTCGCGGTGCCTGCGCACTCGGGCGCCGGCCGCAGGCTCCGGCTGCGCGGACGCGGGATCCCCGGCGACCCGCCCGGGGACTTCTACGCGGAAGTGTCGATCGTGCTGCCGCGTGCCGACACCGAGGCGAAGAAGGACGCGTACCGCGCGATGGCGAAGGCGTTCGGCGCGGCCGCGCGCACCACGGATCGAGGATGAACCCATGAGCGACCGGCCCGCACCCGAATCCGCCGACGTCCACGTCGAGATCGACTACCGATTGACATTGGTGGAACTCTGCCGCGCCAGCGCGGCGCACGAGGACGAGGTGCGCGCCTGGATCGACGAGGGCGCGCTCGCGCCCGACGAGACGATCGCGGGCGAGTGGCGCTTCGCGGCGACCACGCTGCGGCGGGCGCGCACGGCAGCGCGCCTCGCGCACGATTTCGAGATCGACGCTCCGGCGGTCGCGCTGGTGCTCGGGTTGATGGACGAGATCGAGCGCCTGAAAGCGAGGCTGCGGTGAGCACCGCCGGCGGCTCCGCGGCGCGCTTCGGTAGCGGACGCGCGGTGAGGCGGGTCGAGGACGATGCCCTCCTCGCCGGGCGCGGCCTCTTCGCCGACGACGCCGCGCTCCCGGGCGCACTCGTCGTGCACTTCCTGCGCTCGCCGCACCCGCACGCGCGCATCGTGGCGATCGACACCAAGGCGGCGAGCGCGATGCCGGGTGTGGTCGCGGTGCTGACCGGCGCCGACCTGCTGCGCGCGGGCGTGCGCCCGCTCGTGCAGTCGGCCGACTTCCGGCGTGCGGACGGCTCGCCCACCGCGGCGCCGCCGCAGCATGCGCTCGCCTTCGGCGTCGTCCGGCACGTAGGCGAGTGCGTGGCGGCGATCGTCGCGGGGTCGCCGCATCAGGCCCGCGACGCCGCCGAGGCCCTCGACGTGCGCTACGAACCGCTGCCGTCGGTGGCCGACGTCGATGCCGCGGTGGCCCCGGGCGCCGCACTCGTGTGGGAAGACGCGGCCGGCAACGTGGCCTGCGAAGCGCGGCACGGCGATGCGGCGAAGGTCGCGGCGGCGTTCGCAGCGGCGGCGCACGTCGTCTCGCTCGACCTCGTCAACCAGCGCGTGATCCCCGCGCCGATCGAACCGCGCACGACGCTCGCGTCGGTCGACGCGACGGGGCGGCTCGAGATCCGCACGAGCTGCCAGACGCCCACCGGCTGGCGCGACGAACTCGCCGGGGTACTCGGACTCGCGCCCGACGCGATCCGCGTGCTCGTCGGCGACGTCGGCGGCGGCTTCGGCATGAAGACGACGCTCTATGCCGAGGATGTCGTGACCGCGCACTGCGCGCGCACGCTTCGCCGCGGCGTCCGCTGGTGCGCCGAGCGCATCGACGAATTCCTGGCCGCGTCGCACGGGCGCGACGTGAACACCCGGATCGAAGCGGCGCTCGACGCGACCGGGCGCATCCTCGCGCTTCGGGTGGACTCGCGCGCGAACCTCGGCGCGTACGCGACACCGGCGGGCGTGGTCATCCAGCTCCTGATCGGCCCGTGGGTGACGACCTCGATCTACGACATCGACACCATCGACGTCCGCGTACGGGCGGTGCTGACCCACACCACGCCGACCGGACCCTACCGCGGTGCCGGAAGGCCCGAGGCGATCTACTTCCTCGAACGGCTGATGGACGCCGTCGCGCGAGCGACCGGCATCGATCCGGTCGAACTGCGTCGGCGCAACATGCTGCGCCCGGAGCAGATGCCCTGGCGCAACCCGATGGCGAAGACCTACGACTCGGGGCAGTTCGCCAAGGTGATGGACGGCGCGCTCGCGCTGGCGGACTGGCGCGGGTTCGAGGCGCGCGCCGCGCGTTCGCGGCAGCAGGGCAGGTTGCGTGGTCGCGGCATCGCGACCTTCCTCGAGTGGACCGGCGCCGACGTGTTCACCGAACGGGTCACCGTCACGGTGAGCGCGGGCGAGGACGGGCAGGGCGAGATCGAGATGTTCTCGGCCACGCAGGGGATGGGGCAGGGGCTCCTGACCACCTACGCGCAGCTCGCCGTCGACGTGTTCGGCGTGCCGATCGAGCGCATCCGCATCGTGCAAGGCGACACCGACCGCGGCACCGGCTTCGGCAGCGCGGGATCGCGTTCGCTCTTCGTCGGGGGGTCGGCGATCCACGTCGCCGCGAACGAGACGGTCGACGAGGCGCGCAGGCTCGCGGCCGAGGCGTTGGAGGCGTCGCCGGGCGACATCGAGTACCGGCAGGGGGAGCTTCGCATCGGCGGCACCGACCGCAGCATCGGGCTCTTCGATCTCGCGCGAAGGCAGCCGGGGGGACGCATCGTCGTCGACAGCCGCAGTTCGGTCGACGACGCGACCTGGCCGAACGGCTGCCATATCTGCGAGGTGGAGCTCGACCCCGACACCGGCGCGGTGACGGTCGAGGGCTACTGGTCGGTCAACGACGTCGGCCGCGTGGTCAATCCGATGATCGTCGTCGGGCAACTCGAGGGCGGTGCGATGCAGGGCATCGGGCAGGCGCTGTGCGAGGCCTTCGTGCACGATCCGGCTTCCGGCCAGCCGCTCACCGCGACGTTCATGGACTACGCGCTGCCGCGCGCCTCGCTCGTGCGCCACTTCGCGATGACGATGGACGAGTCCACGCCCTGCCGCAACAACCTGCTGGGCGTGAAGGGCGTCGGCGAACTCGGCACGATCGGGGCGACGCCGACCGTGGCGAATGCCGTGATCGACGCGCTGGTGCGCGCCGGCGCGGGCGAGCGCGCCGAAGCGCTGCAGATGCCGTTCACGTCCGAGCGGGTCTGGCGCGTGCTCGCCGGTGCCGCGGCAGGCTGATCGACGGATCGTGCGCGTCTGGTTCGTCTCCTGCACGCGGGCGTCGCAGGCCGAGTTCGAGCGCGACGCGATGCTCGCGCGCTCGCTCGCGCGCATCGTGGAGTTCTCGCCGACCGTGATCGCGATCGCCTACGAGAACCGCGAGCCGCTCGGCCGCGCCTACAACCAGGCGATCGACCTGGCGGAGCCGGAGGACATCCTGGCGTTCGTCCACGACGACGTCTGGATCGACGACTGGTACATCGCCCACCGGCTCGAGGATGGGCTCGCGGCCTACGACGTCATCGGCGTCGCGGGCAACCGGGTGCGCGACCCGAAGCAGCAGTCATGGGCCGCGGCGGGCGCGACCGAAGCCGAGCATCACGCCAAGCTCTCCGGCGGCGTGTTCCACGGCACACGCGAGTCGTCGGTCCCGAGCCGGTTCGGCACCACGCCGGAGACCGTGACCCTGCTCGACGGCGTGTTCCTCGCCGCGCGCGCCGGCACGCTGCGCGACCGGGGCGTGCGCTTCGATCCGCGCTTCCGATTCCATTTCTACGACACCGACTTCTGCCGCAGCTGCGAAGCGTCCGGACTGCGGATGGGGACCTGGCCGATCGCGCTCACGCACGCGAGCTACGGCCAGGGGGGCGTCGGGCCGGAGTGGGACGAGGCGTACCGCCTCTACCTGGAGAAGTGGGGCCGGTGACACCGGCATGCATCACCGGCGACCGGCCGCCACCTCACCGTACCGCTAACCTTCGTACTTGAACGAGAGCTGGACGCGCGCGCGGTACGCGACGACCTTGCCGCCCTCGATCTTCATGTCGAGCTTCGTGACCTCGCCGATGCGCAGGTCGCGCAACGACTTGCTCGCCATCGCCACCGCGTGCTTCGCGGCGTCCTCCCACGACACGGTGCTGGTGCCGATCACCTCGGTCACCCGGTAGACGCCGTCGTTTCCGCTCTTCTTCGCCATGGTTCCTCCTCGGGATCGACGCGCGGCTCCCGGCGGGCGCCGCGCGGACACGACCATGATACGCAAGAGGGAGCTTCGCGTGCGTGGCGCGTACCGCGCGACGCGTTGCGCAGCGCAGCACGCCCATGGCCGTGGCCGGGAGTGCCGTGGGCGGCCGGGGCCGGCCGCCTCGCTCACATCGCGCCGCGGACCTCGATCGTCACGGACGAGGCCGCGCCGCCGGACCCGTCGGTGAGCGCGACCACGTGGCGGCCCGGCACCGGCGCCCACAGCACGCGGCCGCCCCGTTCACCGAGCGGCTCGCCGTCCACCGTCCACTCGAGCGAAGGGTGATCGCCGCTGGCAACGAACGCAACGCGCTGTCGCGCGGAGGGGATGTCGGGGTCGATCGCGATGATCGTGTCGGGCGCCGGATAGCGGATGCGCGGAGCGAGCGCGGCGGCGGGGTCCTCATCGTCGCGCGCAGCCGCGCGCACGGTTCGCATGGCCGTCCCGCGCAGGAACCACTCCGGCCGAGCGGTTTCGACGGGCGGATCGAACGTGACCTCGGTGCGCAGGAGCCCGGGCGGCGCGGCTGGTGGGGTCGAAGGCGTGTCGCGGTGCAGCCGGTGGACGAGGTCGCGCCAGATCGGCGCGGCGCCGGTCACGCCCGAGACATCGTGCATCGGCTCGCCGGAGAAGTTGCCGACCCACACGCCTACCGTGAAGCGCGAGGTGAAGCCGACGCACCAGTTGTCGCGCATGTCCTTGCTCGTCCCGGTCTTCACGGCGCTCCACACGCGCGTCGCGAGCGGATTCTCGAGTCCGAAGGTGACCGCGCGCGCGCCGCGGTCCGACAGGATGTCCGCCACGACGAAGGCGGCGGCGGCGCCGAAGACGCGCCGCGATCCGCTCGCATCGACACCGATCGGCCGGCGCATCGGTGCGCCGGGGCCCGCGGCGACGACGCGCGTGCGGCTCCAGGCGCCTCCGTTGGCGAGCGTGCGGTAGGCGTTGGCGAGCGCGAGGAGCGACACGTCGGCGCTCCCGAGGGCGAGCGCGGCGCCGTAGTGGTCGGCGGGCTCGGTCAGCGTGTCGAAGTCGAGCGCGCGAAGCGCGTCGTGGAAGCGGTCGAGGCCCACGAGTTCCAGCGTGCGGACGGCCGGAACATTGAGCGAACCCGCGAGCGCGGTGCGTACGCTCACGCTGCCCCGGAACGCGCGATCGTAGTTCTGCGGCGCATAGACGCCGCGCGCGGTGGGGATGGCGAGCGGGCTGTCGTCGACGAGCGAGGCCGCGGTGAGCCTGCGCTCGTCGAGCGCGAGCGCGTAGAGGAACGGCTTGAGCGTCGATCCCGCCTGGCGCGGCGCGAGGACGCCGTCGACGTTGCGCGCCTGCGAGCGTTCGCCGCTCGATCCGACCCACGCGAGGACCTCGCCGGTCGCGTTGTCGAGGACGACGATCGCGCCGTCGGAGACGCCGCGCTCCGCGAGTCCGGACAGGTGGTCGGCGAGCGTGGCGAGCGCGAAGGCCTGCAGGTCGGCATCGAGGGTGGTGGCGAGCCGCTCGCCTGGCGTGTGCAGCAGGCGGGCGGCGAGATGCGGTGCGAGGTCGCGATCGGGACGCGGGCGATAGCCGCCGGCGAGCGCGAAGGCGGCGGTGGCGCGGATCGCGTCGCAGTCGGCCGCGGCCGTCACCGCGCGCGCCACCGCGCAGGCGCGTTGCGCGACGAGCACGGGGCCGGACGACGGCCCGCGCAGGAGCGCGACCAGGATCGCCGACTCGCGCGCATCGAGTCCCGACGGCGCCTTCGCGAACAGGGCGCGCGACGCAGCGCCGATGCCGACGAGTTCACCACGGAACGGCGAGAGGTTGAAATACGCCTCGAGCACCTCGCGCTTCGACCACGTCCGTTCGAGCGCGAGCGCCGCCGCGGCCTGGTCCCACTTCTGGCCGAAGCTGCGTGCTTCGCCCGAACGGGCGCGCAGCGCCGGGTCGACGAGCCCGACCAGTTGCATCGTGATGGTCGATCCGCCGCGCGGGCGCCGCCCGTCGACGAGCCTCAACGCGCTGTCGTAGGCCGCGACGGCGAGACCGGACCAGTCGACGCCGCCGTGCTCGAAGAAGCGCTGGTCCTCGCCCGCGAGCGTCGCCGCCACCATCGCGGGCGACACGTCGTCGAGCGCGATCCAGTCGAGACGGCGCGCGCTGCGATCGACGCGTGCGTGCCCGAGTTCGGCGCCGCGGCGGTCGACGAGCACCGCGTCCGACGAGCGGAACGCGGCGCGGACCTCGGCGAACGAGGGCGACGCATGGTCGAACCCTGGACCGGCGGCCGGCGACGCAAGCGCGACGAGGAGCATCGCCGCGATGGCGACGCGCGCCGCGGTCACGGCCGCACGCTCCAGGAAGGGCTCGGCGACTCGCCGAACATCTCGGGCGCGTACATCGCCTCGACGCGCGTCGGCGGCAGCGCGAACTCGCCGGGGTTGTCGAGGCGCAGCGTGTACTCGATCGTGAAGCGGCCCTTCGGCACGTAGCGGAAGTACGCGCGGAAGGCGCCGGGCACGCGTTCTTCGAACGCGGGGAAGACGGTGCCGACGCGCCTCTCGCCCCCGGTCGCGAGGACCGACTCGCCGCCGAGGCCGCGGCCCAGCGCGGTCGCGCCGGCGGGCAGCGCGTCGCTCACGACGACCCACGCCATGTCCGACTGGGCTTCGACGTCGAGCGTGACACGCGCGAGATCGCCGCGCTGCCAGATCCCGCTCGCCTGCTGGCGCACCGGCGTGACGGTGCGCGTGATCCGGTAGCCGGACGACAACGGTTGGGTGAGCGGGATCGCGGCGACGCTGCGCACGGTGACCCATGGCGCACCGCGACCGTCCGACGAGAGCGCGAGGTCGGCCTTCGCGTCGGGCCACGCGAGGCGTTCCGCGAAGGCTTTCGCGCCGTCGTCGGGCTGCCAGCGGTGCGCGAAGGCGGCGGCACCGAGCGTCGCGGTCGTCGTGCCGGACGGCGGTGTCGTCTCGAACCGGGCGGAGAACTTCGCGAGCGCGAGCGTGCCCCAGGCGTTGGCGACCGTCGTGTTCCAGCGGCCGCGCTGCATCCGGCCGAGCGAGCCGCGAACGAGGCGCGGCATGTCCTCGCGCCACGCCGGAGCGTCGAGCATCGCCAGCACGAGCTTGTTGGCGTTCGCGTCCGCCGACACCATCAGCCACCACAGGGCGTCGGACTTCTCGGTCGAGAAGCCCATCGTCGTGCCCTGGAAGTTCAGGCGCGCGCGCAGGATCTCCTCGGCGGCGCGCATCCGCGCGTCGCGCTGCGGCAGCTTCGGCTGCCGTTTCAGGACGAGATACCAGTCGATGACCGCCGACGTGGGCCAGAGGTCCGGGTCGATCGCGATGGCGTCGAGCCAGCGGGGGTCGAGCGGCGAGGTACGGCGCGACAGCGCCTCGAGCGCGGCGACCTTGCGGATCGAGAGGTCCGCGGTCGGCAGCGCGGAGGCGCGCCGCGCGCGGCCCTCGACGAACGCGACGAGCGCGTCCTCCATGCGCAGGCGCTCGGATTCGGGGATCGCGTAGCCGGCCTCGTGCGCGACCGAGAGCAGGTAGGACGTGAGCACGTCGTCCCCTTCGCGCATCGTCGCGAAGTAGCGGACGAAGCCGTCGCGGTCGAGGTGGTCGGGCAGCGTGCGCATCAGGGCAGCCCAACGGTCGGGATCCTCGAGTCCGATCGCGACCGACGCGCGCTGCTCGAAGCAGGTGAACGGGTAGCGCGCGAGGTACTCGCGCACGCCGGGCAGCGACCCCGCGAGCTTCGCACGCATCTCGACGTCGATGCCGCCACGGCCGGGCAGCGCATCGGCGGGCCGGGCGACCGGCATCGTCGTCGGCGAGGCGAGTTGCAGCATCGTGGCCTGGAAGGTGCGTTCCGGTACCGCGGGCACGACGGTCTGCGCGATCCTGACCGCGTCGCGCGCACGCGCTGCGGCCGGTCCCGCACCGGTCTCCTCGGTGTCGAAATTCCATGCGATCGACGTCGCCCCGTCGGGCACGGCGATGTCCCAGCCGATCTCGCGCGCCTCGCCGGCGGCGAGCGCGAGCGTGCGCGGCTCGATCCCCGCGACCGCTTTCCCCGCGGCGGTCGCACGGGCCCGCACCGCGACGTCGAACGGGCGCGTCGAGGCGTTGCGCACGGTCGCGATCGCGCGGAAGCGGTCGCCGTCGCGCACGAGCGGCGGCAGGCCGGCGAGCAGCATCAGGTCCCGGGTCGAGCGTATCGACGCCTCGCCGGTGCCGAAGAGCCCCGCGCCCGACGAGGCGACCGCGACGATGCGAAAGCTCGTGAGCGAGTCGTTCAGCGGGATCTCGACCGCGGCGTTGCCCTGGGCATCGAGCGGGACGCGCGCCTGCCACAAGAGGAGCGTGTCGAACAGTTCGCGCGACGGAGACCGGCCGCCGCCGCCCCCGGGCGCGGCCGCCTTGCGTCCGAAGTGGCGCTTGCCGATCACCTGCATCTGCGCGGTGGCGGTCTCCACCTCGTCGCCGCGGCGCGTCATCATCGCGTCGAGGAGCTTCCACGACGTGTTGGGCAGCAGTTCGAGCAGTCCCTCGTCGACCGCGGCGAGCGCGACTTCGCTGCCTGCGGGCGGCGCGCTGCCGCCAGGACGCCGCACCGCGATCGACACCGGGACCTTGTCGCGCGTGCGGAACGTGTCCTTCGGCGGCACGACGCGCACCGCGAGTTCGTGCGCGGCCCAGCCGACCGCGATCTCGGCCAATCCCATCCGGAACGCCGGCTTGCCGAGATCGACCATCGCGGTGGGCGCGACCTCGCCGATGCGCCCGCGCACGAGCAGCGCCGAGACGAACACGTTCGGCGCGTAGCCGCCGCGCAGCGGAACCTCGAGCACCGGATTCGCGCGCTCGACGCGGGTCACGAACGCGTCGAGCACGCCTTCGCGCTCGAGGGTCACCAGCGCGGTCGCTTCGCGAAACGGCGTGCGCACCTGGAAGCGCGCGCGCGCGCCGGGTTCGTAGCGCTTCTGCTCCGGCAGGAGGTCGAGGCGGTCGTGGTCGGAGGCCGAGAGCCAGGCGTCGTCGTCGCCCGCCACCCAGGTTTCGGTGCGCGCGACCACCGCGCGTCCCGCCGCGTCGCTCGCGCGTGCGCGAAGGATCAGGTTGCCGGTGGCCGGGGGCGCGACCTCGCAGACCAGCATGCCGAGGCGGTCGGTGATGCCGTTGCACAGGTCGCCGACGCGCCGCGTGTCGTAGCCGTGCTCGTAGGCGTAGAAGCCGCCGATCAGCCGGCGGCGGTGCGAGAACGGCTCGCGCACGAACGCGTCGGTGCGCACGGCGACGCCGGCCACGGGCTTGCCCGCGGGGTCGAGCGCGAGGACGGTGAACTTCACGCGCTCCTTCGACGCCACCCAACTGTCCGGCTTCATGCCGAGGACCAGGCCCGCGGGCCACAGCGTCACGCGCGTCGACGAGGTGAGCGACTCGCCGTTGGGGTCGCGGTACTCGAGTTCGGCGACGAGTTCTTGCGGCGTGTCGGCGGTCGCGACGTCCTTCACGGTGGCGCGCGCGCCGCCGGCCGGGTCGAGTTTCAGCGGCAGCGTGGTCCCGCGGATCGTCGGCGCCGGCCGTCCGTCCTCGTCGACGAGTTCCGGGTCGGCGAAGGTGAACGCGCCCGCCTGCACGCGCGCGTCGCCCCAGGTCTCGCGTCCCTCGACGACGTCGCCGCCGGCGAACGCGAATCCGTCGTAGTCGGCGAACGACACGGTCTTGCGTTCGACCACGGTGCGCAGCGTCGCCGGGAGTCCGGCCGCGCCGCCGCCCGAGAGGTAATTGACCTGCACGTCGAGGTTCACCTCGCGCGGTGCCAGGAGCGGCGTGCCGAGCGCCTGCATCCGGGCGCGCAAGAGCGGGACGCGGAAGGCCTCGACGCGGAAGCTCCCCGCCAGCCGCTGCTGCGATTCCTTCGAGCCGGGCGAGAGCGTGTCATTGACGAACACCTGGTAGGCGCCCGAGAACGCGTCCTTCGGCACCGCGAAGCTCGCGACGCCCGATGCCGCGGCGCCCTCCGACCAGCGCACGGGGACCGGATACTCCCGGTCCGAACCCTGGTGGCGGATCGTGAGCGTCGGCCCGAGGGCGCCCGGTGCGACGAACGCGAAGCCGTCGCCGGTCTGCCGGCGGACGAAGAGCTTCATCGACACCGTCTCGCCGGCGCGCACGAGCGTGCGGTCCATCACCGCGTGCGCGACGAACGGGCCGTCCCAGCGCCCGGTGGGCAGGTTGAAGCGCCACGGCGCGATGCCCTCGCCCCAGTCGGTGAACGCGAACGCCATGTCGTCGGCGGTGCGCGCGGTGACGACGTATTCGCGTCGATCGTCCTCACCCTCGCACGCGGGCAGGTCGTCGCGCGGCGGCAGTGCCGCGGGAATGCGCGCGATGCCCGACGCGTCGGTGCGCCCTTCCCAATGGACGTGGTTGCGGCAGTCGCGCACGGCCACGGTCGCGTTCGGCACGACGGTCGCGTCGGAGAGCCGCGTGACCCACACGAGCGAGGACTCGCGGCCGAACTTGACGTGCACCGAGAGGTCGGTGACGAGCGCCGCCGCGCGCACGTGGTAGGTCTCGTGGCTGCCGATGAGCGCCGCGCCGAGTTTCGGGCTCGCGAGTTCGACGACGTAGAACCCCGGTGCGGCGAGCGGGATGCCGACGACTTCGAAGGCGCGCGCGCCCGCGGGCTTCGGCACCTGGATGCGCGTCACCGCGTCGGCGCTGTTGAAGATCGTCGTCGCGTAGCCGTTGCGCCTGACCACCCAGGTGTCGGTCTTGGAATCGTGGTCGCGCTCGATCCGGTTCGCATGCGCGAGGCGCCGGAACCACGCGACGATCGTCGCCTCGTCGCCCGGTGCGATCCGCGCGACCTTGCCGGGGACCGGGGCGCGGTCCTTCGCGGTCGGGGCGACGGTGCGCACGACGCTCGTCGCGCCGGGAATCGAGGCCTCGACATTGCGCACCGTGACCGGGAGCATCGGCTTCGCCCCGCCCGGCAGCGAGCGTTCGAGGATGCCGAAGTCGGCCGCGAACTTCGCGAGCGGCGGCGCGTCATCGGTGCGCACCGCAAGGGGAAACGATCGCGCGTTCGCGAGCGGCCGGCCGGCGTCGTCCTTCAAGCCGTCGGGGAGTTCGACGCGGTAGCGCGCGCGCTCCGCGAGGCCCGGGCCGAACGTGACCGACGTGATGCCGCTGCCGTCGTCCTTCGGCAGTGTCGCCGGCATCGCCTTGCCGGCGGCGTCGACGAGCCGGATCTTCACCGCGTCGGCGCGGGCGATCGGCGCGGAGAACGCGAGCGTCATCGGCAGGATCGGGATGCACTGCGCGTCCTTGTTCACGCGATCGCAACTGAACGACGCGCGGAACGCGCTGCGCACCCGGAAGGCGAGCGAGCGCGTCCGCGAGGTGGCCACGCCGGTCGTGGCGGCGATGCCGCGGCCCCAGACGAGCTTCACCTCGGCGTCCGCGGGGAGCGTGCGCGCGCAGGCGAGGGTGACGAGCGGCGAGTCGGGCGCGTCGCGCAGTTTCAGGAACCGCTCGTGGTCGCTGCCGGACGCCGGCAGGCGGAACAGGAAGGCGCGCGCGCGCCCCGCCTCGCTGTCGACGAGGACCGCGCGCAGGTACGAGGCGGCGAACGACTTGCGGTGGTCGAGGATCGTCCTGCGTTCGTCGCCGGACACGAGGCGCACGCCGATCTCCTCGTTGACGCCGGTGGCGACGCAGCGGGCGTGCGCGAGGATCGTCTCCGGCTTCGCCGGTGCATCGAGCCCGAGGATGAACACCTGCCGCTCGTCGATCTTCGCGCCGTCCCAGGGGAGGCTTCGCACGATCGCCGGCCCGCCGGTGGTGAATGCGTAGCTCGCGCCGCCCGCGACCGGCGTGCCGTCCGCCGCCGCGAGGCCGGCCTTGAGCCTGAACGAGCAGCGCACGCCCGCGGGGAGATCGCGGTCGAAGTCGTAGACCCAGTTGCGCGGATCGGCCCAGCGTCCGACGCCCTTCTCGGTGCAGTCGACATCGAAGGGTTCAGGGAGGCGCGGATCGCCGAACGCGACCATCGGCTGCGCGAAGCGCGCGGTGGCCTGCCGCACGCCCTTGACCTCGCCTTGCGGCGTGAAGCGGTCCACCTGGGCGTGGAGCGCGGCGGAGGCGGCGAGCGCCATCCAGGCGACGGCGCGGGCGATCCGGAGGGGCGACATCGAAAGTCCTCGCGGGGACATCCCGCTCCCGCGCATTAGAACATCGCGGCGCACGGCAGGCATGGCGGACCGCGGGAAGATCATGGCGAACCGCGGGCGCATCGATTGGATCGCGGGTCCGGTTTCAGTCGGACGATTGTGGGTCCGGCTTCAAGCCGGACGAACTTCGCCTCGATCCGGCGAACCCCGTCAGACTGAAGTCTGACCCACCGGGATGCCCGGCGGCATCAGGCCTGACCGACCATGAGCGCGGACGCCGCCGACCGACTTCTGAGCCCGCCGGACGGTCACCCCCCTCGAGACCCGGTCGGCTACACTCCGACGACGACTGGGACGGATTGCGCGAACGGTGGTGCCCTGCCCCCACGAACCCGACGATCGCCCCGCGCTCGCTCGGCCCGGGGCGGCGATCGCGCGCTCGCTCATCGACAGCGAACTCGCGCGCGTCGCGGAGAGCCGAGTGTTCCGCACGTCGCGGCGCCACCAGCGCTTCCTGCGGCATCTCGTCGAACGGGCGGTCGACGGCAATCATGGCGCGTTGAAGGAGCCGGTACTCGCGCTCGAAGTATTCGACCGCACCATCGACGCCTTCGATCCCGGGCGCGACACGATCGTGCGCGTCGAGGCGCGGCGCTTGCGCCAGCGCCTCGAGCGGTTCTACGAGGACGAGGGCGAGGACGCGCTCATCGAGTTCCGGCTGCCGGTCGGGAGCTACGTTCCGACGCTGCACTGGCGCGTGTCCGCCGACGACGGCGAAACGCGCCAAGCCAGGGACCTGGTCGAGCGGGGTGAGCACTTCCTGCGCCAACCGCTGTCGCGCCCGACGCTCGAATCCGCGCTGGAACGCTTCGAAGCGGCGCTGCGCGAGTCGCCGCGCTACGCGCCCGCACTCGTGGGGCTGGGACGCGCCTGGTTCAATCTCGCTGCGGGCTGGTACCACGAGCCCGGCCCGGCCTCCGAGCACGCCTCCGAGGCGCTGCGCGCCGCGCTCGACGTCGATCCGTCGAATGCGGTGGCGCATGCACTGCTCGGCGCCATCCAGCATCAGTTCGAGTACGACTGGCCGGCCGCGCAGGAGAGCTTCGATCGTGCGATCGCGCTCGCCCCGCAGGCGCCGTTCGTGCACTCGGCGTTCGGCAGCCACCTGCTTGCCCGTGGCGACTTCGACGCTGCCGAGCGTGAGCTCTCGCTCGCACGGCGGCTCGATCCGCAATACGCGAACGCGCGCATGCACATGGTCAACCTGCGCATCGCGCAGGGGCGGTTCGATGACGCACAGGCCGAACTCGCGAGCATGCGCGACATCGCGCCGGACAGCGCACCGGTCGAGGGGCTCGCGGCGGTGATCGCGATGGTGCGCGGCGATGCCCGGGACGCGTTGAAGCACTACGAGCGCGCCTGTGCGTTGGCGCCGGACTATCCGAACTGCCACGCGAGCCTCGCCGCCGCGCAGGGGATGGCCGGCCGGGTGGCCGACGCCGACGCGACGATCGCGCGCATGCGCGCGCGTTTCGGCGAGCGCTGCGTCTCGCCCTACGTGCTGGCGATCGTCGCGCTGCGCTGCGGACGAACGGACGAAGCGTTCGCGCTGCTCGAGCTGGCCATCGACACGAAAGACCCGAACGTCATGATGCTGTCGAGCGACCCGAGCTTCGCACCGTTGCGCGACGATCGGCGTTGGGGACCGCTCCTCGCACTGCGCGTGCCGGGGGCGGGGAACTGACGCGACCGGACGCGCGACCGCTGCGTCGAACCGGTCAGCGGTGGTATACCCCGGCGCGCTCCGGCTGGTAGACGACTTCCTTGACCCGCACCTTGACGAGACCGCCGCCGGGGGCGGGCCACTCGATCTCGTCTCCCTGCGCCAGGCCCAGCAGTGCGCTGCCGACCGGGGAGAGGATCGAGATCGACTTCTCGCTCGTGTCCCGGTCCTTCGGATAGACGAGCGTCAGCTCGAACTCCTGCTGCGACGACGCGACGGTGAACCGCACCGTGGAGTTCATCGTCACCACCGTGGGCGGCACCTGCTGCGGCTCGACGACGGTCGCATTCGCGAGTTCGGCTTCGAGTTCGTCCCGTCCGAAGAACTCGATCTTCGGGACGGCCACCAATAGCTGGTCGAGGCGCTCGGCGTCGGTCGCGGACAGGATGATCTTCGGTCGTGCCTTCATGGTGCGCTCCATCGCGAGGTTCCCGACAGACTACACCGACCGGTCTGGAGGTCCGCGACAGCCGTAAACGAGAAGCGGGAAGGTCCTCGCGGGCGAACGCCGTGGCCGACCTTCCGCCGGACAGTTCCGGCGCAGCGGCTGCTTCGATGCCGCGCCCGACGCTCGAGGATTCGACTCGCGCGACCCGGTCCCGTCGCGGTCGGTTCGCGCCCGCCGGGAGAAGATGATCAGGCGTTGCTGTTGCGGTTGTCACCCTCGCGTCACCTGTTCGCGCCTCCCTCGGCCACATCGTATCGGGATAATCGACGCGTCCGTCGCCGCGGCGCTTGCCGACCGCAGCTCATTTCCCGGGTGATCGGAAAAACCCCGTGCCACGATCCCTCGTTCGACGCCTGCGGCTCCTCTGCGCCGGTGTGCTGATCGCCGCCCTCGCTGCGCCGTCCGATGCCGAGGATCTGGTCGCGCTGTCCGGGCACCTTCTGCCGGCCGGTGTCCGGGAAACGGTACTGCCGCATGACAAGGTCGCGACCGGTGACGAGCCGGTTTCGCTCACCGTCGTGCTTCGACGCGATCACCAGGACGAGTTCGAGGCGTACCTCCTCGCCCTGCGGGATCCCGCGTCGGCGAGCTATCGACGCCACATTTCGCCGATCGAAGTGTCGGATCGGTTCGGGCCAACTCCGGACAGCTACGAACACGTCAGGAGCTACTTCGAGCAGCGGGGGTTCGCGCTGTCGGAGGGTTCCGCGAATCGCCTGACCCTCACGTTCCGCGGGACGCGCGCCATGGCGGAGTCGGCCCTTTCCGTTTCGATCGCCGACTATCGAATTGGAGACAAGATCTTCCGCGCCAACGCGAACGAGCCAATGCTGCCTGCCGACCTCGCGTCGCGTGTGCAGGCGATCATCGGCTTGTCCGACCTTGCGCGGCCCCGTTCGAGCACCGTCGCATTGAAGAAGGCCTTCTGCGCGGTCATCAACGGGTTGTTCGCCGTCACCAACGGAGGAGCCAAGGTCGCCAATCAGCTGATGACGGATTACTTCTCGTGGTGCAACGACCTCAGGTGGCCCTGGGAACCGGGCGGGGGCGGACCGAAGCGGCGCGCCTCGGCCACCCCGCAGGGCGTCGAACTTTCGCCGTCGGGCCGCGGCGGGCAGACGGGAGCGACGGAGGCGCCGGCAAGGGCCGGTGATGCCGTCGAGAAGGTCGGCAACGACGACTGGCTCGCGCTGAGCGGTGCCGGACAGACGATCGGCCTGCTGTCGTTCGATAGCTACGATGCCTCGGATGTCGCGGATTTCTTCGCGCTCGCGGGACGTCCGGAACTCGCCGCCCAGGTGTCGCGCGTCGCCGTGAACGGCGGCGTCGCACCGGGCGTGGACCAGTCGGAGGTGCTGCTCGACATCGTCTCGGCGCTCGCGGTCGCACCCGGCGCGCAGGTCGTCGTCTACGATGCGCCGTTCACCGGTGGCGGAACGAGTTTCCAGACGTTGCTGAACGCGATGGTCAACGACGGTGTGACGATCATCAGCAACTCGTGGGCCTACTGCGAGGACCAGACCACGCTCGCCGATGTGCAGAGCATCGACTCGATCTTCGCGGCCGCCGCGGCGTCGGGCATCAGCGCATTCAACGCAACGGGCGATCGCGGCTCGACCTGCCTCGATGGATCCGCGAACGTCGTGCACGTCCCTGCGAGCTCACCGCATGCCACGGCGGTGGGTGGCTCGTCGGTCGAACTCGGCCTGGGCAGGCAGGTCGCGAGCGAGGCCTGGTGGGACGGAACCGCGGACCTCCAGCCGACGGGCCAGGGCGGCTACGGGTTGTCGGCGTTCTTCGAGCGGCCGGCGTACCAGGACGGCTGGACGGCGTCGTCGCGTCGATCGGTGCCGGACCTGGTCGCCAACGCCGATCCGAACCACGGACGCACGATCTGCCAGGCGAACGACGGCGGCTGCCCGAACGGCAAGTTCTACGGCGGAACCAGCATGGCCGCACCGACCTGGGCCGGCTTCGCGGCGATCCTCAACGAGGGACTGGGCACGAACCTCGGTGCGTTCAACACCGCGGTGTATCCGCACGGTCCGAGCGCCTTTCGCGCTGCGGCGGCGCTCGGTTCGGATTTCGCGCATGTCGGACTCGGAGGCGTTCGCCTCAATTCGCTGCTGCTGGCCCTGAAGGGCGCGTCGCTCGGCGCGGCCGACGCGGCTCGATCCACGGTCGAACATCGTTCGTCGGTCGACAACGGTCTCGAACATCCGCCGCATCCGGAGGTTCCCGCCGACGGAATCGCGCAAGCCGTGATCGTCGTTCAGGTGCGCGACGCGAACGGCAACCCGATCGGCGGCAAGACCGTGTCGCTCGCAGCCGGCGCCGGCAGTTCGGCGATCGTGACTCCGGCATCGGTGGCGACCACGGCGACCGGAACCGCAGCGGTGTTCACCGTGACCGACCTCGTGACCGAGGTCGTCACGCTCACCGCCACCGACCTCACCGATTCGCTCGTGCTGACCACGACCGTGGAGGTCGTCTTCGGCGTGCCGCCGGCCGCCGCCGCGTCGATCTCGGCGGCGCCGAACTCCGTATTGAACGATGGCATGGCGACGACGACGATCACGGTGCTGCTGCAGGATTCGCTCGGTCGGCCGACGCCGGGCAAGCTGATCGCCCTGGCCCAGGGCAGCGGTCATTCGATCATCAGCGGACCGAGCCCGAGTGTTACCGACGCCGCCGGCAAGGTCGAGTTCACCGCGACCAACACGCATGCCGAAACCGTCTCCTACAGCGCGGTCGACGTCACCGACGGCGACGTCCCGGTTCCCGGAACCGCGGACGTCCAGTTCACCGGCCAGCCCACGTCGACCTGCGCGACGAGCGTGCCGACAGCGGCACCGGGCTATGCGATCACCTCATGGTCGAACGGCTACGCGGCATCGGCGTTCACCTATTCCGGCATCTCGTTCGGCTGCGCCGGCGCATCCAATCCGGTCTTCGACGGGGAAGGGAGCGCCTACGTCGCGTCGTTCCCCGACGGCAAGCTGTTCCGCCTGTCCGCGAGCGGCGGCGCCGCGACCTCGGGCAACCTGCTCGCGACCCACGGTCCGACGCTGGCGCAGCCGGTGTTCGGGAAGGACGGCAGGCTCTATGCGGCGCGCTCGGCGACCGGCGGCGGGCTCTTTTCCGGCGCGATCGTGGAGATCGACCCGGACAGCGGAGCGATCCTGCGCACGGTCGTCTCGCCGGCGACTTGCCCGCAAGGCCTCGCGATCGATCCGCTGTCGGGCGATCTGTTCTACGACGACACGTGCTTCGGCGGCGGCACCAACGACGCGCGCGTCTTTCGGGTCTCCGACCCCGCGACCACCGCATCGGTGAGCACCTACGCGACGTTGCCGGGATCGCCCTCCGGATGGCTCGCGTTCGCGCCCGATGGAACGCTGTTCGTGCAGTCCAACTACCTGGATCCGGCGCCGAAGGTCCAGCGGATTGCCGGCACGGACCAGCCGCAGCCGGCGACGGTCACCGAGATCGGCGGGCTCACCTCGATCTACTGGCTTTCGATAGGCGAAGTCCACCCGTCGGGTGCTGCGAAGTCGCTGATCGTGCTGGGACCCACCGGCCTGCGGCTCGCGGACATCACGAGCGACCCCCCGACGTTCACCGACCTCACGCAGGGGGGCTCGCCGTCCGGAGTCGTCGGACCGGATGGATGCCTCTACTTCAGCGGTCTGGAAACGATTCTCCGCCTGTCGAAAGACGACGGCGAATGCGGTTTCGACGCGGCGAATGCAGTGCCGTCGCTCGAACTCGCGCCCGGTGTGGTGACGCCGGACCCGGCGCAGGGAACGTCGGTGACGTTCACCGCGACGTTCAGGAACATCGTGGTGCCGGCGGGCACGCCGGTGCATGTCGGGGTCGAAGGCGCCAACGCGCAGATCCGCTCGGCGACGACCGATGCCGCAGGCGTCGCGACCTTCGATCTCGTCGGTGCGCACACCGGAGACGACCGGATCATCGTGACGGCCAGCGTCGGCGACGCGAGCTACAAGTCCGGCACGACACGCATTCGCTGGACCGCGGCTCGCCACGCCACCTTCCTCACGATCGCGTCGTCGCCGGGCGGTGGCTCGCTCGGCGCGACCGCGACGCTGAAAGCCGCGCTGTTCGATGTCTCGGTCGACCCGTACGCGCCGATCGCCGGCCAGCCGGTGCACTTCTCGCTCGGTGCGCTCCCCTGCGACGGCGTCACCGATGTCGATGGCGTCGCGTCGTGTGACGTGGCGCCGGCGATCGCAGGCCCGATCGCATTGTCCGCCCGCTACGACGGCGACGCGGGTTTTCTGCCATCGGCCGCGGCCGACGTGTTCTTCGCGCTCGTCCCGCCCGATCCTGCTTGCTTCAGCGGACCTCTGCCGTCGGGTGGCATGGCGACCGCATGCCTGTCCAGCCCGCAGGCGGGCTGCCGGTTCGAGAGCGCGGCGTTCGTGTCGGCGGGAACCGTGGGCGCCCCGCCACCCCCGGGCATCACGCTGCCTTTCGGGCTGTTCCAGTTCAGCGCTTCCGGATGCGGCGCGGTGCTCACCCTCGTCATCGACTATCCGTCGCCGATCCCGCCGGGCGTGGCGTACTGGAAGTTCGGCCCGACGGCCGACCAACCGTCTCCCCACTGGTACGCGCTGGCCGTAACCGTGAACGGCAACCGCGCCAGTGTCGCGTTCGTCGACGGCGGCACCGGCGACTCGGACCTCGAGTCGAACGGGACGATCGTCGACCCCGGCGGCATCGGAATCCAGGCCGCGTCCGCGCGTCCCGTCCCCGCGACCCATCCGCTCGCCCTGCTGATGCTTGCGATGCTGCTCATGATCGCTGCGGGAAGACGAGGGCGGCGGCCGGCCTGTGGAGGCGGCGAGCACGGCCCGCCGCCGGGTCGGCGCCCTTCGTGACCGGTCGACGTGCCCGCCTGTTGGTCGCGGTCGCGCGCGTGTTCGTTGGCTCGGGAACGGACCGCGTGCCTCGGCAGTGCGGCGGTGAGACGACTCGAATCGGCGTGAGCCGGAGGTGGTGACTCGGCCGGTTCACACACGGGCGTCTCGCGGGCCGGCGCCGCCCCTCGCCCGGAGTGGCGCGCCCGACCGGATCGCGGGTAGGCTTGCCGCCACGGCGGGTCGGGCCGAGGCCTCGGCCGGCGTGGCAACTGGCGGGGGAGAAGCCCGGTGGGGGATGGACCGCGAGGTTCGGGCAAGGTGCGTGCGCGAAGGTCGCCGGCGCGTCGCCGGACGGGTACTCCCATGCGGGCGCCGGTCCAGGGATGTCGAGACGCCGACGAGAGCCGGCCGAGCTCGCCGGCGGCCGTCACGTCGGTGCCGTCGGCACTGGTCGCCTGCCGCGATTGCACGCTCTTCCGGCTGTGCCTCCCGGTGGGCACCGGCAGTGCGGATCTCGACCTGCTCGATCGGATCATCAAGCGCCCGAGACTCCTGCCCAAAGGCGCGCATCTGTTCCGCCCCGGCGATCGATTCGGATCGGTGCTCGCCGTGCGCGCCGGTTCGGTCGAGACCTACACGATCGAGGCGGACGCGCGCCGCGAGGTCGTCGCGTTTCATCTGCCCGGGGAGCTGCTTGCGCTCGACGCGATCGGCGCCGGCGTGCATCGCTTCGGCGCGCGTACGCTGGAGGCCACGAGTCTGTGCGAGGTCCCGTTCGACCGTCTCGAGGCGATCGGCGCGCGCGTTCCCACGGTCCAGCGGCAGTTGGTCCGGATCATGAGTCAGCAGATCCTGCACGACCAGTCGCTGCGCTCCCGGCTGGCGATCGCCGTCGCCGAGGAGCGGCTCGCGATCTTCCTCATGGATTTCTCGGACCGCATCCGCCGTCGCGGCTATTCCGGCACGCAGATCCCTCTGAGCATGTCCCGGCGCGCCATCGGACGATTTCTCGGGCTCGCCAAGGAGACCGTCTGCCGGCTGTTCGCCCGCCTCGAGCGCGACGGCCTTCTCGAAGTCCGGGGCCGGAGCGTACGCATCCTCGATGCCGATCGCTTGGCCGCGCTCGGCCGCATGCCGGCGCCGGAGGCCGGGCTGCCGCGTGATCCGGGAGGCGTGGAACGGTGATCTGCGTCACCGTTGCGCTTCGCCGCGGCCGACCGACGGTCGTCCACGCCTAGACTCCAGCGAAACTGCGGGCCAGGCGCCGACATCGGCCCCGGGGATCAGACAGGGAGGAGCGCATGTCCGATGTCGCTGCAGGCGGAGGGGGCGCGTTGCACGCGACGCACGGCGTTGCGGCCGCGGGGGGGCTGCACTGGGAGACGAGTCCCTGGCCGTTCATCATGACCGTGGGCATCCTGGCCGTCGGACCGCTCGCGTTCTCCATGCACTTCGTCTACGGCAGGTCGTTGATGGCGATCCTGCTGCTCGGCGTCGGCGTTCCGCTGGTCGTCGCAAGCATCGTCGGCTGGGTTCGCGAGGCGATCGGTGGACCCGGAGAGGGGCTCGCGGTGCCGGCGATGCCCTGGTTCATCCTGGCGGAGGCGCTGATCTTCGTCGGATTCTTCGCCGCGTATTGGTTCATGCGGCTGTCGGCCCCGGTCTGGCCGCCGGCGGGCTCGGTGCCGATGCCACGCGCGATTCCTCTGGTGATGACCGTGCTCCTCATCGCCTCGAGCTTCACCTATCACACCGCCGAGGTCGCGCACGAGCGGCCGGGCCGCGCTGGCTTCACGGGCTGGCTTTCGCTGACGATGCTCCTGGGCGCGGCGTTCGTCGCGCTGTCCGCCTACGAATGGAGCCTGCTGATCGGCGCCGGATTCACGTTCGGGACCAACGCGTTCTCCACGTCGTTCTACGCGATCACCGGTTTCCACGCGGCCCATGTCATCGTCGGCCTGGGGATCTTCGTCGCGATCCTGCTGCCGGCGGTCGCCGGACGCACCAACCGGACGTTCGTCCAGGCCGGCGGCATGTACTGGCATTTCGTCGACATCGTGTGGCTGTTCGTCGTCTCGCAGGTCTACTTCTGGTGATGCGAGGGACACGGGCGGTGGCGCGGGGTCGGAGCGCGCGATTCGTGGCTGCGGTCCTGAGCCTGATCGGTGCCACCGCTGGCGTCGTCGAGGCGCAGTACGGGCGCACGCCCGACTCCCACATCGACCCGGCGGTGCTCTCGATCGACGAGTCCCGCCACCTCGGAACGCCGATCGGCGGCGATCTCCGGCTCGTCGACGAACAGGGACGCACGTTCGTGCTGGGCGAACTCTTCGGCAAGCCGTTGCTGCTGCTCCTCTCGTATTACAGCTGCGACGGGGCCTGTCCGACAGTGAACCGCCGGCTCGCCCAGGCGATCGGCGAAGTCGATCGGTTCCTGCCCGGCGAAGACTTCCGCGTGCTGACGCTCTCGTTCGACCGGCGCGATCGGCCGGATTCGGTTCGCGGCTTCGTGCGCACCGTCGGACTCGAGCGCGAAGCGGCACGCGGGTGGCGCTTCGCGTTGTTCGAGCAGGGCGACGACATACGTCGAATCGCCGAGTCGGTCGGCTACCGATACTTCTGGTCGGTCCGCGACCGGATGTTCCTGCACCCCAACGTGCTGATCGTCCTCTCGCCGGAGGGACGCGTCGTCCGCTATCTGCCCGCCGCCAGCATCGGGAAGCGCGACGTCGAACTCGCCATGATCGAGAGCGACTGGGGCCGTGTCTCCGAGTCCACGCGGGTACTCGACATCCTCTCCGGCGTCTGCTTCAGCTACAGCTACAAGGACGGCCGGTACGTGCTCAACGCCCCGTTGTTCATCGCCGCCGGGTCGCTCACGCTCGGGTTCGCCGCGATCGTCGCGGCGTTCTCGCTGTTCCGCCGTTTTCGCCGCAAGGAGGCCCACGGTGCCTAGTCCAGTCCCTCGACGTCTCCGGCCCGCAGCACGATGGGTGATCCCGGCCCTGGCCATGCCCTCGGTCGCGACCGCGGCGATCAACGACCCGGCGGCGGGGTGGGATCGGTTGTGGCGCGACTACCTGCTCGACGTGGGCGTCATCTTCGCGGTGTTCGCATTGGTCGGCCTCGTCTTCATGCTGCGCTATCGCCGCCGCTCGACCGACGAAGAGGGCGACGGACCGCCGCTGTCGAAGATGGCGGCCGTCGGCTGGGTCGTGATTCCGGTATTCGTGTTCATGGCGGACGACCTGTTTCTGGCCGCGCGCAGCTGGCAGCTCTGGAACTGGTATCGCGAGGTTCCGGCCGACCGGCTGGAGATCAAACTCGAGTCGGCGATGTGGCGCTGGGACTTCACCTACCCCAACGGCGTGCAGGTCACCAACGAGCTTCGCGTGCCCGCCGGCAGGCCGGTCATGCTGCGGATGACGGCCATCGACGTCGTCCATTCGTTCTACCTGCCCGACTTCAGGGTGAAGGAGGACAGCATGCCCGGGCGGGTGACCTATTTGTGGTTCTACCCGCAGAAGACCGGCGAGTACATCGCGACCTGCGCCGAGTACTGCGGCATGATGCACTCGAAGATGTTCGGCAAGGTCGTCGTCGTTCCGCCGGCGGAATTCGCCGCGTGGTACGACGCCGAGGCGAAGAAGGTCGCCGACGCGAAGTCGGCGACGCCGGGAGGCTGAGCGATGGCGTTCTCGTGGAAGGCATGGATCTTCACCACCGACCACAAGCGGGTCGGCGTCCTCTACCTGATCGGCGCACTCGCGGCGTTCACGGTCGCCGGGATCATGGCGATGTTGATGCGCTACGAACTGCACAGTCCGGGTCCGGACCTCACGGCGAACCCGAGCGACTACAACGTCTGGCTGTACTTCCACGGCGCGGCGATGATCCTGGGGTTCCAGATTCCGGCGCTGACCGGTTACCTCGCGAACTACTGCGTGCCGCTGATGATCGGCGCGCGCGACGTCGCGTTCCCGCGCCTCAATGCGCTTTCGGTGTGGCTTTTCTTCGCCGGCATCGTGATGGCGCTGCTGACGTTCGTCGTTCCCGACCCGCCCGACCTCATGTGGACCGGCTATCCGCCCTACTCGCTGAAGACCGCCGGCAACACCGCGTTCTACACGTTCACCGTGCTGCTGATCGGCTTCTCCTCGATTCTCGGCGCCGTCAACTTCCTGACCACCGTCACCTACCTGCGGGCTCCGGGCATGGGCTGGAACCAGCTCAACATGTACGTGTGGTCGATCGTCGCGGCGTTCATCATCCAGCTGATCTTCGTTCCGGTGCTCGGCGTCGCGGTGACGATGCTCGCGTTCGACAAGTATCTGGGAACGCATTTCTTCAATCCGGCGAACGGCGGCGACGTGCTCATCTACCAGAACCTGTTCTGGTTCTACTCGCATCCGGCCGTGTACGTGATCCTGCTGCCGTTCATCGGCATCACGTTCGACATCATCGCCTCGTTCGCGCGCAACCGCGTGTTCAACTACAAGGCCGCCGTGTACGGCGGCATCGGCGGCGTGCTGCTGTTGTCGGGCGAGGTCTGGGTGCATCATCTCTACACGGCCGGCATGCCCGACTGGTTGCGCCTGGGACAGATGGTCACGACGCTCCTCATCTCGGTGCCGGTCGGACTCCTGATGATCAGTCTGCTCGGTACGCTGTACCGGGGCTCCATCAGCTTCCGCACGCCGATGCTCTACGCGCTGGCGGTGAATTTCACGTTCCTGATCGGCGGGCTCACCGGGATTCCGCTGGCGATGGCCTCGCTCGACCTCAACCTCTCCGACACCTATTTCATCCCGGGCCATTTCCATTACGTGATGGCGGTGTCCGGGACCTTCGCGATCTTCGCGTCGATCTACTACCTGTTCCCCAAGATGACCGGGCGCATGTACAACGAAGCGCTGGGCTGGATCGGGTTCCTGTTCACCTTCGCGGGGATCAACCTGGTGTTCTTTCCGATGATGATCGCCGGCCTGTACGGCATGCCGCGGCGCTACTTCGACTTCGAGCAGTTCCCGCAGGTCGCCGGGCTGCAGGCGTTCATGTCGGGGGGCGCGGTCGTGATCCTGATCGGATCGGTGGTCGTGCTCTGGAGCTGGATCGACGGGTTGCTGCGTGGTCCGAAGGCCGGTGACAATCCCTGGGGCTCGCGCTCGCTCGAGTGGACGACGCCTTCGCCGCCGCCGCCGGGCAATTTTCCGACGCCGCCCCGGATCGGACCCGACTGGAGTCCGTACGGATACGGGCGCAAGTAGCGACGGGTCGCCGGCGCGGGGCGCCGGCCGTGCACCGCCCGCGCACCTGCAATCCGCGTCAATCGCCGGGGCGGGAGCTGACGCCCGGTCTTCGGCTCGCGCGCAGCACGTGGACGCCCGAAACGACCAGGAGCGCGAGGCCGCACCACGCGAGCGGGTTCGGCACGTCCCCCCAGACGAGGTAGCCGACGACGACCGCGAACAGCAGTTGCGAGTAGCGGAACGGGCCCACCACCGAGAGGTCGCCGCGCCGCGTGCTGCGCACGATCATCACGTAGGCCCCCGCGAGGCAGATCGCCGCGGCTGCCAGCATCGCGAGATCGCGCGCGCCGATCGGCCGCCAGCCCTCGAACGCCGACAGCACGAGCGCGAGCAGCGTCACCGCGAGCGCCGTCGACAGCGTGATGACGATCGAGGGTACCGCATCGCGCACGCGCCGCGTGATGAGGTCGCGCACCGCGACGATGCAGGTGGACGCGAAGCACACCGCGGCGTAGGGGTTGAGCGCTCCCGCGTCCGGCTGGACGATCATCAGCACGCCGCCGAAGCCGGCGGCCGTCGCGAGCCACACCGCTGCCGGCACCCGCTCGCCGAGGGTGAATGCCGCGAGCAGCGCGATGACGAGCGGCGCGGAGGAGATGATCGACGTCGCGGTGGCGATCGGCAGGTGGAACAGCGACACGAGGAAGAGGAGCGTCGAGACCGCGTCGAGGCCCGCGCGGACGAGCACCCAGCCGCGCCCGATCTCGCGGATGTGCGAGCGCGCTCCGGTCGCCAGCACGACGGTCAGCACCAGCAGCGAGGCCATCGCGCTGCGGATGAAGATGAGCTGCGCGGCCGGAAGGCTCTGACTGACGACCTTGACCAGCGTGTCGTTGACGACGAAGAAGCCCATCGCCGCGACCATCGCCAGGATGCCGGCGCGGTTCGCGCGAGCACGCGTGTCGTGATCGCTCACGGGCGCGACGTTACCACGCGGCCATCGGCCATCAGGTGCGCAGGCGCCGGCCTTCCGGATCGTAGATCGGCCGCAGGTGCATGCGGCCGCGCACCGTGGCGTCGGACCACGCCACGTCCACCTCGCGGCCCGCCGTCGCGTGCGCGCTCGCGACGTACGCGAGCGCGAGCGCCCTGCCCACCGTGTAGCCGCGGTCGGCCGACGTGACGCTTCCGGCCTCCTCGCCGTCGGCGACGATCCGCGCCCCGATCGGCGGCACGGCGTCGAGCGTCGGCAACTCGATCTGCACCAGCCGCCGCGCGGGCCCGGTCATGCGCTGCTCTTCGAGCGCCGCCTTGCCCGCGAAGCACGGCTTGTCGAACTTGACCGTCCACGCGAGGCCGGCCTCGAGCGGCGTGGTCGTCTCGTTCGCGTCGAGCCCGTAGAGCACGTACTTCTTTTCGAGCCGCAGCGTGCGCAGCGCCCCGAGTCCGCAGGGCTCGGCGCCGAGGCTCGCGCCGGCCTCGAACACGCGATCCCAGACGTGCTCGGCGTACTCGACCGGGTAGAAGATCTCGTAGCCGAGTTCACCCGAGTAGCCGGTGCGCGACACGAGGACCTCGGGCACGTCCGCCACCCGCGCGAAGGTGAACGCGTAGTACGGCAGCGCCGGCGTGGACAGGTCGGCGTCGGTCAGCGCCGCGAGCAGCGCGCGCGACTGCGGGCCCTGGATCGACAGGTAGGCGTTGCGGTAGCCGAGGTTGGTGACCACGACCGCGTGACCCGCGCGCGCGGCGTCGAGCGTGGCGAGCACCGCGTCGACGCGCGAGGGCGTGGGAAAGAGCCAGTAGCGGTCCGGCGCGAGGCGAAAGCAGGTGAGGTCGTCGATCATGCCGCCGGCTTCGGCGCACAGCGACGTGTAGAGCGCGCGATGCACCGGCAGCCCCGCCGCGTCGGCGACGACCACCGTCTGCAGGAACGACGCGGCGTCCGTCCCGGCGACCTCGACCGCGACCTGGTAGTAGACGTCGAACACGCCCACGGCCTCGCGGGTCGCGCGGTGCTCGCGCTCGGTCGAGGTGAAGCTCATCGGCGAGGGAAACCCCAGCCGGTCGACGAAGGTCGCGCCCGCCGCGACGAACTTGTGGTGGTAGGGCGAACGCTTGATGAGGTTCATCGATGCCATCCCGTGAAGAGCTGCGGACCGCGCCGTTCGAGCTGTCCGCCGATGATCGCGCGCTGGATCTCGGAAGTGCCTTCCCAGATGCGGTCGACGCGCACGTCGCGGCTCAGGCGCTCGACCGCGTTCTCGCGCATGTAACCGCGACCGCCGAAGATCTGCACCGCCTTGTCGAGCACGCGGCCGGCCATCTCGGAGGCGTGGAGCTTGATCACGCTGGCGTGCGCGTGCGCGACCTTGCGGTCGATCTTCTGGTCGATCTGCCACGCGACCCGGTAGATCATGCTCTTCGCCGCCATGATCTCGACCGACATGTCGGCCAGCATGAACTCGATCGCCTGGTGGCGCCGGATCGGGACGCCGAACTGTACGCGTTTCGACGCCCAGGCGTTGGCGAGCTCGAACGCGCGGATCGACGCGCCGAGACAGTTGGCGGCGATCTGCAGCCGCGCCTCGACGAACCAGTCCTTGGTGAGTTCGAGGCCCTGGCCGACGCCGCCCAGCACGCGGTCCTCACCGACCGCGACCTCGTCGAACACGAGTTCGCGGTGCCCGAACACGTAGGTGTGGGTGAACTTCGGCTCGCGCTTGACGGTGATGCCCGCGGCGTCGCTGTCCACGAGGAAGAGCGTGGGCCGCGCCGGGTCGCCGTCGACGAGCGCGTGCACGATGATGAAGTCGGCGGCGTCCGCGCTGGTGACGAACCACTTCTCGCCGGAGATGAGATAGCCGTCGCCGCGGCGGACGGCGGAAGTGCGGATGAGCCCGGTGTCGGATCCCGCATCCGGTTCGGTCACGGCGACGCACGCGCGCCGCCGGCCGAGGCAGCTCGGCGTCAGGTAGTCGCGGATCTGCGCGGGGGTCCCGTGTCTGAGCGGCACGGCCGGATGCCAGACGACCGCCCACAGCGCGCCGGTCGCCTTGCCGAGTTCCTCGTTGACGAGCGTCTGCTGCAACTGGGTCAAGCCCTGCCCGCCGACCTCGCGCGCGTGGTTGATGGCGTTGAATCCATGCTCGACGACGGCGTCGCGCAATCGGTCCTTCGTCGTCTGCGGCAGCGCGCCGTCGAGTTCCAGCGCGAGTTCGTGCGGGAACAGCACGGTCTCGGCGAACGTCCTGGCGCGCGCCTGCCAGGCGAGGTCTTCGGCGGGGAGCGTGAGATCCATGCGGGCCGGTCAGGAGCGAGGTACGACGAGGGCATCGACGGCGGCGAGGTCGCGGCCGCAGACGAGCGGATTGACGTCGATCTCGGCCACGACGTCGGCGAGGTCGTGGGCGAGCATCGAGAAGCGGCTGACAGCCAGCGCGAGACGGCCGACGTCGACCGCCGGCGCGCCGCGATGCCCGTCGAGCAGGCGCCGGATCGCGAGACCGTCGAGCATCCGGGTGGCGGCGGCGACGCCGAACGGCGCCAGCGCGGCGCGCCGGTCGCGCAAGAGTTCGACCAGCACACCGCCGGCGCCCACGGTCACCACCGGCCCGAACTGCGGGTCGCGGATCATCCCGAGGGCGATCTCGACACCGGGCGGCAGCATCGCCGCGACGATCGCGCGTGGTCCGAGCCGCGCGGCGAGATCGCGCCACGCGCGCCGCAGCGCGTCCTCGCCGGCCAGCGCGAGATGGACGCCGTGCGCCTCGGTCTTGTGCAGCACCCCCTGCATCGCGGTCTTGAGCGCCACCGGATAGCCGATGCGCGCCGCGGCGGCCGCGGCGGCGTCCTCGGCGTCCACGACTTCGTGCGCGGCCACCGGCACGCCGTACGCCGCGAGAATCGCGAGACCCGAGGCTTCGTCCAATCCGCCGGCGGCGATGCGCTCTCGCGCCGCGCGGCGGGTGTCCGCCGTACCCGCGTCGGGGAGCGGATCGGATGGCCGCGCGCGAAAGTCGCGCAACGCGAGCGCGCCGCGAATCGCCGCGAGCGCGTTGGCCGTGCCGTCGAGCACCGGAACGCCGGCCTGCGTGAGCCGCATCGCCACGTCGTCGTGTCGCAGTTGCGTGTAGTTGGTGACGAACGCGACCGGCTTCTCCGTGGTCGCGGCGGCGGCCGCGGCCGCGCGCGCGAAGCCGTCGCTCAGGTAGTAGCGGTCGCGGATGTCGTTGACGAACACGCCGAGCGCGGCGCCCTCGTCGGCGACGAGGTCGCGAAAGCATGCCTCGAACGACGCGCTGAAATCGGCTCCGGTGCCCCAGGCGTCGAGCGGGTTGGTGGCGACGAGTCCCGGGTCGAGCCGCGCCGCGATCGCCTGCCGCGTCGTCTCCGCGAGCGGGGCGAACGTCACGCCCGCCCGATCGGCCAGATCGATGAACATCTCGCACTCGCCGCCGGAGTCATGGATCGACACCAGCGCCCCGGGAGCCGCGCGCCGCCCGGTCGAGAGGAGCAGCAGCGTGCAGGCGAGTTCGTCGAGCGTCTCGACGCGCACGACGCCGTGGCGGTCGAACAGCGCTTCGTAGGCGAGGTCGCTCCCCGCCATCGCGCCGGTGTGGGTGAGCGCGGCGGCGGCGGCCTTCGCCGTTCGCCCGAGCTTCAGCGCGACGACCGGCACGCCGCGCTCCGCCGCCTTCGCGAGCGCGGCCGAGAATCCCGCCGGGTCGCGCGCGGTCTCGAGGAAGAGGCCGATCACCTTGACTTCCGGGCGTTCGAGCGCGTAGTCGATGTAGTCGGCGACGGTGGTCGTCAGCTCCGAGCCCGGCGAGATCGTGAGCGCGAACGCGAGCCGCGGATCGTTGTGCGCGAGCGCGCCGAACACGCTGCCGGAATGCGCGATCAGCGCGATGGCGCCGGGCCGCGGTTCGCGCGGGCTCGGGAAGCCGCAGATCCAGACCCGGTCGAGGTCGTTGTAGAACCCCATGCAGTTGCCGCCGCAGATCGGCAGATTGGCCGCGCGCGCCATCGCCGCGAGCCGTTCGGCGAGCGGCGGCGCGCGATCGCCGGCGAGGTAGCCGGAGGCGAAGATCACCGCCGAACGCGCGCCGACCGCGATCGTTTCGCGCAGCGTGTCCTCGAGGCGGTCGTTGCGCACCGACAGCACCGCGAGGTCGGGCGCGGAGGGCAGGTCGCTCAACGCCGGCACGCAGCGCATGCCTTCGATGGCGTCGTAGCCGGGGTTGACCGCGTGCGCCGTGCCGCGGAACCCGCCGCGCGCGAGCATCCGCACCATGTCGTGCCCGGGCGTGTTCGCCCGCTGGCTGGCCCCGACCAGTGCGATCGAGCGCGGGGCCAGCAGCGGTGCGAGGGCGTGCTGCGGCATCGGTCAGCCGAGCATGAACCGGTTCCACTCGTCTTCGTACTTCGCCGAGTACCGCGCCGCTTCCGACTCGTTGATGATCAGCATCTGGCGCGCGTTCTGCGGCGAGGTGACGAGGATCCTCTGCTGCTCGGGCGTGGCCCGTGCCGCCGCGGACCCGAGCGAGGGGCCGTAGGTCCCCACCTCGAGCAGGCGCAGCTGCGCTTCCTCGGAGACGGCGTAGTTGATCGCCTCCATCGCGATCTTCGCGTGCGGCGAGCCCTTGAGCACCACCCACGCATTGCCCCAGGCGATGCCGTCGGAAAAGGTCATCGTGACCGGCGCGTTCTCCTTCATCACGGCGAGGATGCGTCCGTTCCAGGCCGACGACAGCGCGAGTTCGCCGCTCGAAAGCAGTTGCGGCGGCTGCGCGCCCGCGGTCCACCACACCTTCACGTGCGGCTTGATCTCGCGCAGCTTCTCGAACACGAGCTTGATCTTGTCGTCGGTGACCGGATAGATCCGGTCGCGCGGCGTGCCGGCCGCGAGCAGCGCCGCTTCGTAGTTGTAGTAGAGCTGCTTGTACAGGCCGCGCGGGCCGGGGAACGCCTTGACGTCCCAGAACTCCTTCCACGACGACGGCCCCTTGTTGGCCGGGAACGCCTTGGTGTTCCAGGCCACCACCGTGGCCCCGGTCGAGGTGAAGATCCCGCGGCTCGTGACCCAGCCCGGATCGAGCGCCTTCGCATTGGGGATGAGGCTCATGTCGAGCGTTTCGAGCACGTCCTTGCCCTGGTCGATGAAACGACCGCCGACGTTCACCAGGTCCCACTCCGGCGCGCCCGCCTGGACCATCGCCTTGATCTTCGCGTAGTTGGTCGGCGACGCGAACGCGATGTCGATCTTCTTCAGCTTCGCGAACGGCTCGAGCAACGCCGTCTTCTCGAGATCCGAGAGCGCGCCGCCCCACGAACAGAACGTGAGCGGCCGCCCCTGGGCGCGCGCGACGCCGGCCGGGAGGCCGAGCGTCCCGCTCGCGAGCGACGCGGCACCGAGCGACAGCAGCAACCGTCTTTTCCTCTGCATGGCTTCCTCCTGGCTCAACTTTCGAACGACGCATTCGGCAGGATCGAGACCGCGCCCGCATCCCAGCCGACCTCCACGGTGTCGCCGCCGGCCCACTCGCCGGCGAGTCGACGCGACCACAATTCGTGCCCGCTCGCGAGCGCGAGGCGCACCGCGACGAGTTCCCCCAGGTACACGCGCTCGACGATGCGCGCCGGCAGGCCGCCGGCCTCTGCGCGCACCGCTTCCGGCCGCAGCAGCGCCGACGCCGGACCGCCGATCCGCAGGCCCTCCGCCGCACGGCCCTTGAGCGGTGCGGCGAGGCGCTCGACCGAGAGCGCCGCGCGCCCGCCCGCGAGTGCGGCGACGCTGCCTTCGAGCAGGTTCGACTCGCCGACGAAGCGCGCGATGAACGTGTCGACCGGACGCTCGTAGAGCTCCACGCTCGTGCCGACCTGCACGATGCGCCCGGCGCGCATCACCGCGATCCGGTCGGACATGACGAGCGCCTCCTCCTGGTCGTGCGTCACGTAGATCGTCGTGCGCGGCTTCGCGGCGTGCATGCGGCGGATCTCGAGCTGCACCTCCTTGCGGAGCTGGCGGTCGAGCGCGCCGAGCGGCTCGTCCATCAGCAGGATGTCCGGCTGGATCACGATCGCGCGGGCGAGCGCGACACGCTGCTGCTGGCCGCCGGAGAGTTCCCGGATCGCGCGTCCGCCGTAGCCGTCGAGCCGCGTCATGTGCAGCGCCTCGTCGACGCGCCGCGCGATCTCCGGCTTCGGCAGGCGGCGCACCGTGAGGCCGTAGGCCACGTTCTGCGCCACGCTCATGTGCGGGAACAGCGCGTAGTTCTGGAACACCATTCCCATGTTGCGCCGGCGGGGCGGCAGTCCGGTCACGTCGCGCCCGCCGACGAGGAGGCGTCCGCCGCTCGGGGCGAGGTAGCCGGCGCAGATGTTGAGGAGCGTCGTCTTGCCCGACCCCGAGGGTCCGAGCAGCGTCAGGAACTCGCCGGCCCGGATCTCGAGGTCGGTCGGGTGCAGCGCCTGCACCGCGCCGAACGCCTTGCTGACGCCCGAGAAGCGCACCTCGCTCACGCGCGGCTCCTTCGACCGACGAGTCGGCTCGTCGCCGCCGCGAGGAGCGCGAGCGCGAGCATCACGGTCGCGCCGACCGCCACCACCGGCGTGTACTCGACGCGGATCTCCTCCCAGATGCGCACCGGCAGCGTCTTGACCGTCGGACCGGCGAGGAAGATCGACAGCACCACCTCGTCGAACGAGGTGACGAACGCGAACACCGCGCCGCCGACGACGCCGGGCAGGATGAGCGGCAGCGTCACCGTGCGAAAGACGTGGAAATCGTCCGCGCCGAGGCCCGCCGCGGCCATCGTCAGCCGCCGATCGAGGGAGGAGAGCGACACGCCGACGTTCAGCACGACGAACGGCAGCGCGAGCATCGAGTGCGCGAGGACGAGCCCGGTCACCGTCGACACGAGCCCGGTGGCGCGCGCCATGCTGTAGAGCGCGACCGCGAGCACGATCGCCGGCGTGACCACCGGCCCGAGGAAGAGTCCGGTCAGCAGCGCCTGCGCGCGCGCCGTAGAGCGCGCGATGCCCATCGCCGCCGCGGTGCCGAAGACGACCGAGACGGACGTCGTCAGCAGGGCGACCTGGAGGCTCGTCACCAGCGTCACCCGCCACGAGGCGTCGCGGAAGAACGCGTCCCACCAGCGCAGCGACCACGCCTCGGGCGGCAGGCGGATGAAGCTCTGCGCGCTGAACGCCGCCGGGACGATCGCGATGATCGGCAGCACGACGAACGCCACCACCAGCGCGACGAACCCGTTGAGCGCGAGCCGGCCGCTCATCGGTGGACCCGGGCGAGGTTGCTGACACGGATGAACCGGCTCGCCACCGCGACGATCGCGAGCGCGGCGACGAGCAGCACCACCGACGCGGCGGCGGCGAGCGGCCAGTCGAGACGGTCGCTCACGAAGCTGTCGATCAGCATCGACAGCGTCATGCTCGACGCGCCGCCCAGGAGCGCCGGGGTGACGAAGAAGCCGAGCGACAGCAGGAACGTGAACGTCGCGGCGGTCGCGACGCCGCGCGACGACAGCGGCAGCAGCACGCGCAGGAAGGTCGTGACCGCCGACGCGCCGAGACCCTCGCTCGCCCGCAGCAGCGAGGGGTCGACGCGCGCGAGCGCCGCGTAGATCGGCAGCACCGAGTAGGGCAGCAGCACGTGCACCATGCCGATCAGCACGCCGGTCTGGTTGAACAGCAGCGAGAGCGGCGCGTCGATGAGCCCGCTTCCGACCAGGAGCCGGTTGACCGGGCCGTTGCGCTCGAGGACCAGCATCCACGAGAAGGTGCGCACCAGCACGCTGATCCACAGCGGCAGGAGCACGCAGGCGAACACGAGGGTCCGCCAGCCGCCCTGAAGGCGGGTGAGCGCGAAGGCGATCGGAAAGGCGATCAGGAGCGCGATCAACGTGACCGTGAAGGCGATCACGAGCGTGTTGGCGAACACCTGCCGGTAGATGTCGTCGCCGAGGACGTGCGCGTAGGCGTCGAGCGGCCCCGCCGGCGCCGAGAAGCTCAGTCCGACGAGTCGCACGAGCGGCACGATGAACGCGAGCAGGCCGACCAGCGCGGCGGGCAGAAGCAGCGCGACGGTCCCGAGCCTGCCGCCGGTGGGCGTCATCGCACGCGGTCCTTCAGGATCTCGCGCGCCGCGTTGTGGCCGGCCACGCCGCCCACCCCGCCGCCCGGATGCGCCGACGAGCCGCACTGGTAGAGACCGCGGATCGGGCTCCGGTAGTCGGCGTAGTGCGGCGCCGGGCGCGCGAAGAACAACTGGTCGACCTGCAGTTCGCCGTGGAAGATGTGGCCGTGCGGCGAGCCGATGATCGCCTCGATGTCGGGCGGGGTCAGCACCTGCATGCCGATGATGCCGTCCGAGAATCCCGGCGCGTGTTCATCGACGATGCGCAGCACGTTCTTCGCGAACGCCTCCTTGCGCGAGGGCCAGTCGCCGTCGCGCAGCGTGTGGGGCGCGTGCCCGCCGAAGAGATGCACGACGTGCTTGCCCGGCGGGCTCACCGTGTCGTCGACGTAGCTCGGCGTGACCACGGTGACGAACGGATCGCGCGACCAGTCGCCCGCCCGGGCGTCCTGGTAGGCCTGCTCCAGGTAGTCGATCGTCGGGCCGATGTGGGTGTAGGTCGGGTAGGCGAAGCCGCAGGCCGCGGGGTCGAACGACGTGAACGAGGGCAGGCGCTCGCAGGCGATGTTGAGCTTGAACGCGGTCGAGTAGGTGCGATAGGTCTCGATGTCGCGCACGAACTCGGCGGGGAGCGCGGTGCGCGGCAGGAACTTCAGGAACGTGAGCTTCGCCGACACGTTGCTCGCGACGATCGGCGCGTGGAGGCGGCTGCCGTCGGAGAGCGTCACGCCGGTGACCTTGCCGTCGGCGGTGTCGATGCCGATGACCTCCGCGTCGGTCCGGATCTCGAGCCCCTTCGTGCGGCCGTAGGACGCGATCGCCTGCGTGATCGTGCCCATGCCGCCGCGGATGAAGCCCCAGCCGCCCGCGCCCGCGTGCTCGCCCATCAGGTGGTGCGAGACGACGTAGGCCGAGCCCGGGCTTCGCGGCCCGACGAAGGTGCCGATGCCGCAGTAGTAGGCGAGCACCGCCTTGACGACCGGGCTCTCGAACCACTCCGACAGGTAGTCGTCGGCGCTCATCGTGAACAGATCGATGAGCCGGAAGAGCTTGCCGCGCACGCGCCGGTACTTCCACAGGAACGACGCGGTTTGCCTGAACGCCTTCCAGTCGCGGCACGAGGGGTCGGGCGGCGTGTCCAGCAGGACCTTGCGCAGGATCACCACCGATTCCATCAGGTAGCGGTCGAACGCCGGATAGACGGCCGCGTCCTTCGCCGAGAAGCGCGCGAAGCTCTTCTGCGTCTTCTCGACCGAGTCGCTGAACACGATGTGGTCGCCGCCGGGCAGCGGACCGAACATGTCGGTCGCCGGCAGGACCTCGAAGCCGTGGTTGCGGAGGTCGAAGTCCGCGATCACCTTCGGGTGCAGCAGGCTCATCAGGTAGCTGAACACGCTGAACCTGAAGCCGGGAACGATCTCTTCGCTCACCGCGGCGCCGCCGATCACGTGGCGGCGTTCGAGCACGACGGTGCGGAGCCCCGCGCGCGCGAGATAGCTGCCGCACACCAGTCCGTTGTGGCCGCCACCGAGGACGATGGCGTCGTAGCGGTCGGACATACCCACGCTCCCCCGGTTGCACGCCGAAGCCAGCGCAAACTATACTGGGGCCGGTTTTTCGTCAATATAAATTCCAGCCACTTTTTTTAACTGGACAAAATGTCGACCGTTGCCGCGCCGCACCATGCGCCACGCCCCCGCGCGAAGGCCTCGCGCCGCCCCGCGCCGGCCGCCCCCGACCCGGTCCGCCACCTCGGCCGCGAGATCCGGGGCCTGCGCAAGGCGCGCGGCTACACGCTGGCGGTGCTGGCCGGCAAGACCGAGCTGTCGGTCGGCTACCTGAGCCTGCTCGAGCGCGACCTCGCGACGCCGTCGATCAACGCGCTGCACGCGATCAGCCGCGCGCTCGGCGTGACGATCAGCTGGTTCTTCGATGCGGGTGAAATCCCCCCGGGGGAGCGCGACTACGTGGTCCGGCGCAACCGCCGGCGCAGGCTGGACTTCTCCGCGGGGATCGTCGACGAACTGCTGAGTCCCACGCTCGAAGGCCAGCTCGAACTCCTGGCGAGCCGGTTTCCGCCCGGCGCGTCGTCCGGCGCGGCGCCGTACGCGCACAACGGCGAGGAGGCCGGCGTCGTGATCCGCGGCAAGCTCGAACTGTGGGTCGACGGCAAGGTGTTCCTGCTCGAAGCCGGCGACAGCTTCGGCTTCCCGAGCACGCTCGAGCACCGCTACCGCAATCCCGACGCCGAGGAAGCGGAAGTGATCTGGGCGATCACGCCGCCGAGCTACTGATCGCACGCCATGGCGTCCCTGCGCGAGGCGCGCGAGGCGAACGTCTGGGAGGAGACCGCGGTCGCCGCGCCCGCGGTCCCGGGGCTCGACGGCGAGGTTCGCGCGGACGTGCTCATCGTCGGCGCGGGCTACCTCGGGCTGTCGGCGGCGCTGCACCTCGCGCAGGCCGGTGTCGACACCGTCGTGCTCGACGCCCACGAGCCGGGCTTCGGCGCGTCCGGCCGCAACGGCGGTCAGGTCATCCCGGGCCTCAAGCACGATCCCGCCGAACTCGAGGCGATGTTCGGCCCGGAGCGGGGCGAGCGCCTCTGGCGCTTCGCCGGCGCGACCGCCGACGTGGTCTTCGACCTGGTCGCGCGCCACGGGCTGCGCTGCGGCGCGCGCCGCGTCCCATGGATCCAGGGCATCCATTCGGAGCCTGCCGCACTGCGCGCGCGGCGACGCGTCGACGACTGGCAGCGGTGCGGTGCGAGGGTCGAGTATCTCGACCGTGCGCGGACCGCGGCGATCGCCGGCACCGATCTCTACCTCGGCGCGTTCGTCGACCACCGCGCGGGCGCGCTGCAGCCGCTCTCCTACGCGCGCGAACTCGCGCGTGTCGCGCTCGCCGCCGGGGCGAAGCTGTACCGCGGCGCGCGGGTGATCGAACTCGCGCGCGACGGCGGGAGCTGGCGCGCGGCCACCGCCTCGGGCGCGCGCGTGCGCGCGACGACCGCGATCGTCGCCACCAACGCGTACTCCGACGGCCTCGTGCCCGGGCTCGCGCGCTCGATCGTCTCGCTCAACTCGCTGCAGATCGCGACCGCGCCGCTTCCGGCCGCGCTGCGCGCGAGGTTCCTGCCGAACGGCGAGACGCTCGCCGACACCCGGCGCGTGATCCGCTACTGGCGGCTCGACGACGACGGGCGGCTGCTGATGGGCGGACGCGGGCCCTACCGCGACACGCGCGATGCGAGCGACTGGGAGCACCTCGCCGCCCACGTCCGGCGCCACTTCCCCGCGCTGGCGGACCTGCCGATCACCCACCGCTGGGGCGGACGCGTCGCGGTGCACGTCGACTACCTGCCGCGGCTGCATCGGCCGCGCCCCGACCTGCTCGCGGCGATCGGCTGCCAGGGCCGCGGCGTCGCGTGGCAGACCGCGATGGGCGGCGAACTCGCGAAGCTCGCGCTCGATCCGGACTACGACGCCGTGCTTCCGGTCACGCCGGTGCGGCCGATTCCGTTCCACCCGCTGAAGGCAGCGGGCGTCGCCTCGGCGATCGCGCTGTGGCGCGCGCTCGACCGCCTCGGCGTGTCCTGACGATCATTGGCGTGGAGCCGCAGACCATGAGCTACGACACGATCGAGGTGGAGATCGCGGAACGCATCGCCGTCCTCACGTTCAACCGTCCGAAGGTGCTGAACGCGTTCGACGTCGTGCTGGTGCGGGAGACCCGGGCCGCGCTCGACGAACTCTGCGCGAACGACGCGGTGTCGGCGATCGTGGTCCGCGGCGCGGGCCGCGCGTTCTCGGCCGGCTTCGACCTCAAGGCGGGCGCGGCCACCGCGGGCCAGCGCGGGCTCGCGCAGTGGCGCGAGGTGCTCGAGGCCGACTTCGACTTCATCATGGCGTTCTGGCACGCGCCGAAGCCGACGATCGCCGCGGTGCACGGCTACTGCATCGGCGGCGCGTTCGAACTCGCGCTCGCCTGCGACGTGACGGTCGCCGCGCAGTCGACGAAGTTCGGCTCGCCCGAAGTGAAGTTCGGATCGGGGGCGGTCGCGCTGCTGCTGCCGTGGGTCGCGGGACCCAAGGCCGCCAAGGAACTGCTCCTGACCGGCGACGACCGGATCACGGCGGAGCGCGCGCTCGCGCTCGGGATCGTCAACCAGGTCGTGCCCGACGGCGAGGAGTTCGAGCGCGCGCGCGCGCTCGCGCGGTCGATGGCCGCGGCGGCGCCGGAAGCCGTGCGCCTGTCCAAGCTCGCGATCAACCGCAGCTACGACGCCATGGGCCTGCGCGAGGCGCTCGCTTCCGCGCTCGAACTCGACATCTACATCGAGGCGGCCGGCGGCGCGGAGCGCGCCGAGTTCGACCGCATCCGGCGCGAGGAGGGCTTGAACGCGGCGCTCGCGTGGCGCGACCGGAAGCGCTAGGAGCGCGGGCGGGTCAATGGGGTCAGACTCGATTGAACCCGGTCCGGGCACCCATACATTCGCGGAGCCGCAACTGCATCGGTTCCGAAGCGGCGACGCTCGCCTTCATTCGAGCCGGACCCCTCTGACCGCCGATCTGCCGATGGGACATGCGCGGAGCGGGGCTGTCCCCTCAGGCAGCCCCCCAGATTGGTGGCCGCTTTCGCGAAGAAGCCCGCAGGATGCGGGCTCCGAGGCGCAGAATTGGGTTGGTGGAGACGAGGAGGATCGAACTCCCGACCTTCGCATTGCGAACGCGACGCTCTCCCAGCTGAGCTACGTCCCCACGTGAGCCCTCCATTATAGCGGTGATGGGGAGCGCCGGCAAACGGCGCGGAACCGCCCGGGGGCATCGGAGCGCGGTTCGGCTCGGCGGTTCGAATCGTTGGTCCGGGCATCTCGCGCCGGCCGGCCCGCCGGTCGATTCGCGCAACCGCCGCAGCGGGAGTTCCGGGTCCCGCGTTCGGGGCGGGCTCGACCGCCACGCCTTGCGCTTTGGCGTGTCCGCCTGGGGGCGATCAGCGTGATGGGGCGGTCCCCGGCAGGATGACGTCCGGCCCGACGTCGGAGAGCCGCGTCTTGCCGCAGAACGCCATCGTGAGGTCGAGTTCGTTGCGGATCAACTCGAGCGCCTTGGTCACGCCGGCCTCGCCCATCGCGCCGAGCGCGTAAACGATCGCGCGCCCGAGGTACACGCCGCGCGCGCCGAGCGCCCAGGCCTTGAACACGTCCTGTCCCGAGCGGACGCCGCCGTCCATGTGCACCTCGATCTTCGAGCCGACCGCGTCGACGACCGCGGGCAGCGCGCGGATCGACGATTCCGCGCCGTCGAGCTGGCGCCCGCCGTGGTTGCTGACGATGAGCGCATCCGCACCGGTGTCGACCGCGATGCGCGCGTCCTCGACGTCCTGGATGCCCTTCAGGATCAGCTTGCCGCCCCAGCGGCGCTTGATCCACTCGACGTCGCTCCAGTTCAAACGCGGGTCGAACTGGCGCGCGGTCCACTCGGAGAGCGAGCTCATGTCGTTCACGCCCTCGACGTGGCCGACGATGTTGCGGAACGCGCGGCGCTTCGTGCCGGCCATCTGCATGCACCAGCCGAGCTTGGTCGCGAGATTCGCGAGGTTGCGCAACGTCGGCTTGGGCGGGATCGACAGACCGTTCTTGAGATCCTTGTGGCGCTGCCCGAGGATCTGCAGGTCGAGCGTCAGCACCAGCGCGCCGCAGCCGGCGGCCTTCGCGCGGTCGATGAGCCGCTCGGTGAAGCCGCGGTCGCGCATCACGTAGAGCTGGAACCAGAACGGCGAGCCCACCTCCTGCGCGACGTCCTCGATCGAGCAGATGCTCATCGTCGAGAGCGTGAACGGGATGCCGAACTTCTGCGCCGCGCGCGCGGCGAGGATCTCGCCGTCCGCGTGCTGCATGCCGGTCGAGCCCACCGGCGCGATCGCGACCGGCATCGCGACATCGACGCCGATCATCTTCGCGGCGACCGAGCGCTTGTCGATGTCGACCGCGACGCGCTGCCGCAGCCGGATCGGACGGAAGTCCGACTCGTTCGCGAAGTAGGTGCTCTCGGTCCACGAGCCGGTGTCGGCGTAGTCGTAGAACATGCGCGGCACGCGCTTTTTGGCGAGGACGCGCAGGTCCTCGATGCAGGTGATGACGGCCATCGTGACTCCCTCCCGAAGTGCGCATTATGCCCCTGCTAGACTCGGCGTTCCGACCCGGAGCCCCGCCATGACCAAGCACGCCGTCCAGAGCCCCGACGCCCCCGCCGCCATCGGCCCCTATTCGCAGGCTATCCGCAGCGGCCACACGCTGTGGATGTCCGGCCAGATCCCGCTCGACCCCACGACGATGCAGATCGTCGAGGGCGGAATCGAGGCGCAGGCGAAGCGCGTGTTCGACAACATGCGCGCGGTGCTCGCGGCCTCGGGCGGTGCTCTCGACGACATCGTGAAGCTCTCGATCCTCCTCACCGACTTGGGCGACTTCGCGAAGGTCAACGAGATCATGGGCGCGTGCTTCCGGGAGCCGTATCCGGCACGCTCGACCTACCAGGTCGCGGCGCTGCCGCGCGGCGCGCGCATCGAGGTCGAGGCGATCGCGGTGCTGGAGCCCGCGGGCGCATCGACATCGGCGGACGCCGGCTGGCGCGGGACCTTCGACCAGACGAAGGGGCAGTAGCCCGGGGCTACGGGCGGTCCGGAACCGGACTGATCCGGGCCGCGCGCGCGGCCCACATCGGCGAGCGCTGCCTCAGCCGCTCGTAGTCCGGGTCCCCTGCCAGCCAGTCGAGCGCGCGGTCCATCGACACGAACGGCAGCCCCAGGTCGCGGCGGTCGAGCGCCTCGGCGATCAGACGCAGCGTGGTCTCGCGGTCGCGGCGAATCGCCGCGGGCATCGCGCGATGCGCCGGCGAGAGCCATGGAGATTGCTTGGCGCACTCGCGTTCGCACGCCAGCGCGCGATCGTGCTCGCCGCGCGCGGCGTGAATGCAGGCCTGCCAGACGACGAGGCGCGGCTGGCCGGGCGCCTGCGCGAGCGCCTCGCCGATCATCGCCTGCGCGTCGTCGAGACGTCCGGCGGCGAGGGCGTTCATGCCCCGCCCGGCGACGGTCCAAAGGCTCGTGTCCCCCGACGCGCGGCACAGCAGCCACGCCTCGTCCGCATCCTCGTATCGGCGTTGGAGGTACAGGCACGCCGCGCGGGCGATGTGCACTGACGACGACAGCGGATCATGCGCGCGCGCGAGGTTCAACTGGACGAGCGACTCGTCGAACCGGCCGGCGTAGGTCAGCAGTTCCGCGTAGTTGAGGCGCGTCGACGTGTCGCTCGGCAACGAGCGCAACGCCCGTTCGAAGAGATCCCGTGCGGCGTCGAAATCGCCGTCGGCCTTGGCGACGAAGATCGCCCGGGTGCGAAGCGCGACCACGTGCTCCGGATCGAGCGCGAGCGCGCGCGTCGCCGCCTCGATCGCGCGCGCCGCGAGCGGTTCCGGATCCCGGTCGCAGAACGAGAGCCGGCTGTAGAGCGCGGCGGCGAGCGCCGCCCAGGCGTCGGCCGACCGCGGATGCGACGACGCCGTCGTCTCGGCGAGCGCGAGCGCCTCGTCGGTGGCGGGCACGGAGCGCTGCATGAGCATCATCCGCGACCTCAAAAGCGCGGTGCGTGCGGCATCGGGCAGCGCGTCCGCCTGCGCCGCGGCGGGGAGCGCACGCGCACCCCCGGGCAGGGTGTCGAGCACGCGCAGCGCAACCGAGTCGAGCATCCGATCGACGAGACGGTAACGGTCGCCGTCGTTCGCCACGGCGGTCTCGACCCAGCGCACCGCCCCGTCGGACGCGAGCAGTCGCGCCGACAGGCGCAGCGCGTTCTGCGGCTCGCGCGCGAGCGTCGAGTCGAGGAGCCACGGCACGCCGAGTCCCGATCCCAGCGCGCGCGGGTCGTCGGTGGTCGCCTGAGCCCGATCGACCGAGGCACGCGCGACGACGCGCGGCAGTCCGGCATGGGCCAGCCGGTCGGCGAGCTGTTCGGCGAAGCCGTGAGCGATCGGATCGAACGCGTCCTCGCCGGTCAGGTTGCGCGTGCGAAGGACGGCGAGTCCCGCCGGAGCCGCCGACGCACCCGGCAGCGGCACGAACTCAGGAGCGTAGCCTCCGCGCGGCAGCACGATGCGAAGCTTGGGTGGCGCATCGTAGTGCGCATAGTGCGCTTCGAGCCGGTCGCGCAGGCGCCGCACGCTGACGCGGACGATCGGGTCGGTGCGCGGATCGTAGGTCGCGGGATCGCGCCGGAAGACCTCCAGTGCGATCGAAGTCTCACGCAATGCCGTTTCGTCGCCCGCCACCCGCCGCTCGACCAGGTAGCGCAGCAGGCGCGCATGGCTGGGCGCGCGCCGCATCGACTCGCTGTCCATCAGCCGTCCGAGTTCTTCCCGGACGAGATCGGGCGGTGCTGTCGCCGAGGCGGCCATGGGGCACTGTAGCCGACAGGAACCAAGGGGGCGTCGGCCATGTTACCTGTTGTTACGTTCCGCCGGGACAGGCGTTCGGTAGCGTGCTCGCGTTACCTGCCCGACACACCGGATGCCTTCGTTGCTGACGTCGCTGCGCTCGCTGGCCCTCGGTCTCGCGGCCTGCGCACTCGTCGGGGCGACCTCCGCCGCCACGCATTCGGTGGGGGTGCTGCTGGACACCGATGACCAGGGCGCGACCGGATGCCCGGTCGCGACGGCGAACGGCGCGCTGACCGGCATCGAACTCGTCGTCACCGCGCGAATCGTCACGACGGCGACCGGCGCCTACGTCGACCGCGTCGATCGGCAGACCTGCACCGGTGGCTCGCTCGGCGCGCCGGTCGTCGTCGACCCGGGCGACTGGCCGGTCGGCCTCGGCGCGGGAGCCGGCGGCTCGGCCGTCGTCGAGTGGTCGATTCCGAGGTCCCTGCTGCCACCGTCGGGCGTCATGAAGGCAGTGGCGGTTGCAAGCGACGGCGCTGCGGGCGCGGACGCGACACCTTCGTTCCTCGTCACGCTCCGAAACGGATCGAGCAGCGCCGCCGTTGCGGTGCCGCTCGCGCCCTGGACCGCGATTCCGCTGGCGCTCGCGGTCGCGTGGCTGGCCGTCCGGTTCGCGCGCCGTCATCCGGAACGCGCGAGGCTCGCCGGCATCCTGTTCGTGTTCGCGTTCGCCGGGCTCGCGTGGGCCGCCTCCGACGTCGTGCGCGATGGCGCGATCGGCGACTGGGCGGGCGTGCCTCCGGCCGTCGGCGATCCGACCGGCGACGGCGCGCCGAACGCCGACATCGTCGCCGTGTTCGTGCAGGTCGACGACACGTACCTGCACCTGCGCATCGACGCGGATGTTCGGACCGACAACGGGGGCACGGGGAACCTCGCGCCGATCGTGAGCGCGGGGCCGGGCCAGACGATCACGCTGCCGGCCGCCGCGACGCTTTCGGGCAGCGCCACCGACGATGGGCTACCGAGCCCGCCGGGTGCGCTCTCGACCGCGTGGACGCTCGACTCTGGGCCGCCCGGCGCCTTCGCGAGCTTCGCGAACCCGGCCTCGCCGACGTCGTCGGTGTCGTTCAACGCGCCGGGCACCTACGTGCTGCGCCTGACCGCGAACGACAGCGCTCTCTCGGCGAGCGCGACGACGACGGTCACGGTGCAGGACGGCGCGCCGCAGCTCGCCTCGATCGCCGACCGCACGATCGAACTGGGAACGAGGCTGCAGATCGTGCTCGAGGCGAAGGACGGGAACGCCGGCGACGCGCTCGCCTACTCGCTGCCGGCCGCGCCCGCGGGCGCATCGCTCGCGCCGCCGCCGCTCCTCGACTGGACGCCGACGTCCGCGCAACTCGGCACGCATCCGTTCACCGTGCGCGTGACCGACGGAGCGGGCGCGAGCGCGTCGCGCAGCTTCAACGTCACGGTCGTGCACACGAACCGGCCGCCGACGATCGCGCCGCAGACGAACGAAGTCGTGCGCGGCGGCGCGACCTTCGTGCGGCGGATCGTCGCGAGCGATCCCGACCTGGGCGACACGCTGACCTTCTCGCTCGTCGCCGGCCCTCCGGGCATGACGATCTCGGGCAACGAACTGCGCTGGCCGACGGCGGGCGCGAGCGCGGGTGACCGTACGGTCACGGTGCGCGTGCGCGACGTTGCGGGGCTCACCGACCAGACGTCGTTCACCCTGACGCTCCTGCCCGCGGCGGCTCCGGTCGCGGTCGACGACGCCTACGAAGTTCGGGTCGGCGAAACGCTGGTCGTTCCGGCGCCGGGCGTGCTTGCGAACGACCAGAACCCGTCGGGCGGGCCGGTGTCGGCGGTGAAGAAGACCGACCCCGCGCTCGGCACGCTCTCGGCGTTCGACGCGAACGGCGCGTTCACTTTCGTCGCGCCCTCGAGCGTGCCCGCCCCCGCGTTCGGGCTCGCCGAAGCCTGGCGCAACGATGCATCCGGCCAGATCGTCAACACGTTCCCGGTGGTGGGTGACGTCAACGGCGACGGCTATCCGGACCTCGTGCTGTCGAGCCAGTTCGTCGGCCACCGGGCGGTCGACCTGCGCACCGGCGCGACGCTGTGGGACATCGATCGGACCGGCTACGCCGATTGCGGCTTCGGATTCGCGACCACCACCGCACCCGCGCTCGCGGACGTCGACGACGACGGTGTGCCGGAGTACATCGGCAACCTGGGGTCCTGCGAGCGCGACAGCAACATCCTCGCCGCCGGCTACGCGCCGGCCGACCGGATCTTCGCGCTCGACGGGCGCACGGGCGCGGTCAAGTGGATGTCCGAGCGCGTCTCGCGGCCGCTCGGCGACGTGCTGGCGCCGGGCGCGCCGCCGTCGACCGAGGATCGCTTCCAGCACGTGTACGCGGGCGCGCAGTACGCGAGCATGCACGTCGCGCGGCTCGCGCCGGGCGCCGCGCCGACGATCCTGTTCCGCCAGACGCTGCGCGCCGACGCCGGCTACTACCAGCCGGTGACCGGCCCCGCGCGCAGCACCGGCTGCCGGGCGCTCACCGGACTCGCGGCCGACGACAACGTCGCCTGCCGCGCGACGATCCTGATGCGCAGCGACGGCACGATCGAGTCGATCCTGACCGCGCCCAATCCGAGCAATCTCTCCCAGGCATCGTGGGACCCGACGCGCGAGCTCGCCCCGTTCACCGTCGACGTCGACGGCGATGGCGCGCCCGAGATCGTGTCGGGCAGCGACGTCTGGAAGAAGGTCGGCGGCGCCTGGACGCTGCTGTGGCAATCGGAGATCGAGCCGATCCAGGCGCTCGCGGCGGACCTCGACGGCGACGGCCGCCCCGAGGTCGTCCACGTCCTCGCGATGGACAAGACCGGCAGCGGCGCGAGCCCGCGCGGGCAATACGGAGGCGACCTCTACAAGTTCAACGGATTGTTGATTCTCGACGGCGCGACCGGCGCCGAGAAGCGCCGCATCCGGCTGCCGACCTACTGGACCTCGTGGCTCACGATCGCCGACCTCGACGGCGACGGCGCGCCCGAGTTCGTCTGGAACACGCAGGGCAGGGTGTACGCGATCGGCGCCGACGGGCGCATCCGCTGGACCTACGCGTTCATCCCCGGCCAGATCGGCATGGGTGCGGCCGCCTACTCCGGGACCGCGAACGCGCAGGTGTACGACCTCGACGGCGACGGCGTGCCGGAAGTCGTCACGAACTCGCACAGCGAGATCGTCGTGCTGAACGGTCGCACCGGCGCCGTGCGCGCGTCGCATCCCTCGTCGGGGCTGCACGGCGGCTATTACACCGGACACGACGTGCAGCTCGTCGACGCCGACGCCGACGGCCACGTCGACATCGTCGCGACCAACGTATCCGGTCCCGACCGGCTGAGCTACCTGATGCTCCGCGGCGCGCCGAACGACTGGCTCCCCGGTCCGGCGATCCATCCGCAGGTCAACTTCGTCAACGGCGACTTCTCGGGCAACGGCCACGCCGAGCTCAACGCCAATGTTCCCGTGCAGATCCGCAACCCGGCGCAGCAGGGAACGGTCGGCGACCCGCGCGAGACCGAGGGCACGAGCTTCACCTACGCGATCGACGACGGCGCCGGCGAGAGCGCGCCTGCGACCGTGTTCGTGAAGATCGCGCCGGCGAACCGGCCGCCGGTGATCACGTCGACGCCGCCGTCCGGCCTGCTGCAGCGCTTCGCCCCGACGCCGCCGGGCGGCCTCGTCACGAACTACTACCAGCCGACCGCGATCGACCCGGATGCGGGCGATACGCTGACCTGGTCGCTCGTCTCGGCGCCGGCGTGGGTGACGATGGAGGCGGGCGGACGCATCCGCTTCGAGCCGACCTGCGGCTCCTACGGCTACCCGTGCGGCTGGGGTTGGACGTTCGTCGTCCTGCGCGTGACCGATTCGCTGGGCGCGTACGCCGAGCAGTCGTTCATGGTGAATCTCACGACGACCGGCGCCGCGGTGCCGAACGTCGTCGGCCTGATGCTCGCGGACGCGAATGCGGCGGTCGTGGCCGCGGCGCTCGACCCGCAGCTGTTGCAGGAGGTGGCCGACGCGTCGCCCGCCGGCACCGTGCTCGCGCAGGATCCGGTGGCCGGCGCGCCGAACATCGCGCAGGGCGCCGCGGTGTTCCTCACCGTGTCCAAGGGTCCGCAGCCGGTCGCGGTGCCCTTCGTCGTCGGCAAGACGCTCGCGCAGGCGAACGCGGCGATCGGCGCGCTGGGGCTCACGACGTCGGTGTCGACCGTGTTCTCGCCGACCGTGCCCGCGGGCGACGTGCTGGCGCAGTCGCCGGACTTCGGCACGATGCTGCTGCCCGGTTCCGCGCCGCCGGTCGCGCTGACGGTGTCGGCGGGCGCGCCGCTCGCGAAGCCGGTCGCGCAGGTCGTCGTCGAGCCCGGGCCGGGACCGCTCGCGCGGCTCGCGGGCGAAACGCAGGCGTTCAAGGCGACCGCGGTGTTCGACGACGGCACCAGCGCGAACGTGACGTACGCGGCGACCTGGCTGTCTTCCGCACCGGCGATCGCGAGCGTCGACGCGACCGGTGTCGCGCTTGCGAAGACCGCAGGCGGGGCGACGGTCTCGGCGACGATCGGCGGCAGGACCGGTCAGGCGACCATCGCGGTGTCGGCGCTCGCGCCCGGCGACGCGACGCCGCCCGTCGCGGCGATCGACGCGCCCGCCGACGGGGCTTCGGTGAACGGCCCGGTCGACGTCACCGGCACCGCGACCGACCCGAACTTCCTGCGCTACGAACTCGCGTTCGCGCTCGCGGGCGACGAGGCGTGGACGGTGATCGGCGAGGGCACGTCGCCGGTCGCGGGCGGCGTGCTCGGGACCTTCGATCCGACGGTGCTCGTCAACGACCTCTACACGCTGCGGTTGCGGGTGTTCGACCGGGGCGAGAACGTCACCGAGACGAGCGCGACGGTGCAGGCGAAGGGGCAGCGCAAGATCGGCTTGTTCACGCTGACCTTCATCGACCTGCAGGTACCGATGGCGGGGCTGCCCATCACCGTGTCGCGGACCTACGACAGCCGCGACAAGGCGAAGGGCGATTTCGGTGTCGGCTGGCGACTCGGTCTGCAGACGCTCCGGTTGCGCGCCAACCGCGTCCTGGGCACGGGTTGGCTGAGGACGGTGTCCGGTCCGACGGTGAGTCTTTCGCCCACGGCCGAGCACAAGATCAGCGTCACGCTGCCCGACGGTCGCATCGAGGAATTCGACATGGTCGTGTCGCCGACCGCCAACATCGGTTCGCTCGATTTCACGACGGTCACGGGGTTTGTCGCGCGCCCGGGTACGCTCGGGGCGCTCGAAGTGCTCGGCAATCGCGACCTGATCATCCTCGACGACGGCGCGGCGACGGTCCTCGTTGACGACACGACGCTCGAGTACTACGACCCGACGCGCTTCCGCTACACGGCGGCCAACGGGACGGTCATCGAGATCCACCGGGCCGACGGCGTCACACGGATGACCGATACGAACGGCAACACGCTCGTGTTCGGCCCGGAAGGAATCACGCACTCGTCCGGCAAGAGCGTGGCCTTCACCCGCGATGTGCAGGGGCGCATCACGCAGATCGTCGACCCGCTCGGCCATGTCCAGACCTATGCCTACGACGCCAATGGCGACCTCGCGAGCCGGACCGATGCGACCGGGCGGACGTCGAGCTACCTGTACGACCGGGCGCACAACCTGATCGAGGCGCTCGATCCCTCGGGGAACCGGGCGATCCGCAACGACTACGACGCCGGCGGCCGCCTGGTGTCGATGACCGACGCCAACGGCGCGACGGTGACCTACACGCACGACCTCGGCGCCTCGCGCGAGATCGTCCGCGACCGGCTCGGATGGCCGACCGTCTACGACTACGACGCCGACGGGAACCTGGTCGCGAGGACCGACGCGCTCGGTGGACTGTGGACGACCACGTTCGACGCGCGAGGCAATCCGCTCGTTCGGACCGATCCGCTCGGGCGGACGCTGGTGCGCACCTACGACGCGCGCGACAACGTGCTGACTGAGACGGACGAGGACGGCAACCTTCGGACCTGGACCTACGACGCGCAGGGCCGGGTACTGGTCGCGACCGATCCGGAGGGCCGGATCACGACCCACACGTACGACGTGAGCGGCAACCTCGTGCGCGTCGATGATCCCGAGGGCGGCGTGACGCGCCACGCCTACGACGGCGCCGGTAATCGGACTTCGTCGACCGACCCGCTCGGCCGAGTGACGCTCTTCGGGCACGACGGCTCGGGCAATCTGGTTTCGACGACCGATCCGCTCGGCAACACGACGAGCTACGCCTACGACGCTGCGAACCGTCGGGTCTCGCTGACCGATCCGCTCGGCGGGACGACGTTGCGCATCCACGATGCCGCGGGTCGCGTCGTGAAGGTCGTCGACCCGATGGGCAATGGGACGACGATCGCCTACGGCGCGGTGGGCGACGGCAGCCGGCCGACGAGCCGCACCGATCCCCTGGGACGCACGACGACCTGGGAGTACGACGCTCTCGCGCGGCGGGTGAAGACGACGAACCCCGACGGAACGACCGAGCTCACCGGCTACGACGCCGAAGGGCGGGTCGTGTCGTCGACGGACCGGGCCGGCGCGACGACGGCGTTCCTGCGGGACGCGCTCGGGCGAACGACGCGCACGACGTTCGCCGACGGAACGACGCGAGAGACCACGTACGACGCGGCGGGACGGCAGACCTCGTCCACCGACGAGCGAGGCAACGCCACGACGTTCGGATACGCGCCCGGACAGCTGTCGGTGACCGACCCGCTTGGAAGGACGACGACGCGCGATCTGGACGGCTCGCTGCGCCCGATCCGCATCACCAACCCGCTCGGCCGGATCTGGCAGTACGCCTACGACAGCGCCGGCAACCTGCTGGCCACGACCTACCCCGACGGAAGCACGGCGTCCACCGCTTACGATGCCGCGGGCCAGCCGGTCGCGCGAACCGACCAGGCCGGCCGCGTCGTGCACCGAGCCTACGACGACGCCGGCCGGCTCGCATCGGTCACCGATCCCGAAGGCGGCATCACCACCTACGACTACGATGCCGCGGGTCGCCGGACCCGTCATCGCGACGCGAACGGGCATACGACCTCCTACGGCTACGACGCGGCGGGCCGGCTCCTCACGCTCACGCGGCCCGGCGGACAGCAGGAGGAACGTACCTACGATGCCGCCGGCAATCTGGTGAGTCGAACCGATTTCGGTGGGCGCGTGACGACGTACGTGCACGACTCGATGAATCGCGTGGTGCGAAAGGTCCTTCCCGGAGGAGCGGTCACGACGTACGCGTACGACCCGGCCGGCCGCCGGACGTCGGCCGGCGGCGACAGCTACGTCTACGATGTTCGCGGACGCCTCGTGCGCGAGACGAAGGCAGGAGGCGACGTGCTCGATTACACGCGCGACGCGGCGGGCAACGTGACGCTGTTCGGTTCGCCGCACGGGACGACGTCCTACACCTACGACGCGCTCGGGCGCCTCGCCACGGTCGCCGCTGCCTCGGGCGTGACGACCTACGCGTACGACGAGATCGGCAATCTCGCCGGAGTGACGCGCCCGAACGGCGTGACGACCACCTATGGCCACGACGCGCTCGACCGTCTGGTTTCCCTCGCGCATGCCGGTCCGGGCGGGCCGATCGCCGCGTATGTCTACACGCTCGGCCCGGCGGGCCACCGCACCCGAGTCGACGAGTCCGGTCCCGCGACCACGGGAAGGACGGTTCGCTACACCTACGACGCGGCGGACCGGCTCACGCGCGAGCAGATCGAGGAACCCGGACTCCCCGCGTACGCGATCGACTACACGTACGATGCGGCCGGCAACCGGACGAAGATGGTGCGCGGCGGAACGGCAACCGACTACGCGTACGATGCCGACGACCGCCTGGTCTCGCGGGTGACCGGTGCCGCGACGGTAAGCTACGGCTGGGACGCGAACGGCAACCTGGCGAGCCGCACCGCGGGTGCCGTCGTCGACACGTATTTCCACGACGGCGAGGACCGACTGACCGCGGTCAGCGGCCCGTCGGGGACGGTCGGCTACGCGTATGACGCAGACGGCATTCGCATCAGCCGGAGCGCCGGCGGCGTGACGACCGCGTATCTCGTCGACAAGGCGCTGCCCGCGTCGAGATGTCCTTGCGGCCCCGACCTGCCGGGCGCGATGGCGCAGGTCGTCGCCGAGACGACGGCCGCGACGACGGTGAGCTACACCTACGGCCACGCGCTGCTCGAGCGCACCGAGGTGGGCGCCGGCACGCACGCCTACCTGCGGGATGCGCAGCATTCGGTCCGACAGCTCACGACGGCCGCGGGCGACGTCAGTGATCGCTACACCTACGACGCGTTCGGCGTCGAGCTCGCCTCGGTCGGGAGCACGCCCAACCCCTATCGGTACGCCGGCGAGGCGTTCGATCCGGTCGTCGGGCTTCAGTACCACCGCGCGCGCTACTACGATCCGTCGATCGGCCGGTTCACGTCGACGGATCCGGTGGCGGGCGACATCGAGGATCCGTCGACGCTTCACCGATACCTGTATGCCGCAGGCGATCCGGTCGGCCGGATCGATCCCACCGGCCGCGAGAACCTGCTCACGCTCACGCTCACGCAAGCCGCGTGGGCCTCGGCGGCGGTCGGGATAGGGACCACGTTCGGCACGAAGGCTTTGGGCATTGCGAATGATTGGGGTCAGGCGGCAACGCTGGGCGCCGTCGCCGCGGCCGGGACCTTCGCGGTGTTCTTCCCCAGTGCGCTCGCGGCGTCCCAGGAACTCGCAGGCGTGGAGGCCGGGAATCTTGCCATTCCACTCAAACAAGGTCTGAAGTACGTAGGGCAACAGCTGTTCGCGGCGGCGACGGAGTCTGGCGCCACTGCGCAAATGCACCTCGGAATCGCGCGGACCGCGGCGACAACGTTCATCCGCAACAGCTTCCGGACCCAGACTGCGCGTTGCTTCGTCGCCAACTCGCTAAGCGCGATCGTCGTTGGCTATGCGAGCAGGAGAATGCTGCTCGAGGCGGCAGGCGGTTTCCAGCAGGTTTCACTCCTCAGCAAGGATCTGCCTCAGATCTCAGCACAGGCGGAGGCGATCGTCGTGGGCGTCAAGCAGGCGCTCGGGTGTCCGTGACCACGGCCTAGTCCTGGGTCGAATCGGGCGTGATGCTCCAGACGCGCCACGCCGAGGGCCTGGCGAATCGAGCTCGGTCTGGTTGCGCGATCCTAGTAGAATCGGCGGCTGCCGCCTGGGTCGGGTCGTCACGGCCGCGAGGTCGGAATGAAGACCTGGACGCGGGCAACCCACCATCTTGTGGTCCAGGCCCGCATGGCCGCCCGACGAAAGCCGCCCCGCGACGAAGCCGCCCCGAAGCGCGCCGAAAGCCTCGCCGACAAGCTCGCCCGCCTCGACATCGCGCGCGAGGAAGACCTCGTGCTGCACCTGCCGCTGCGCTACGAGGACCACACGCGGCTCGTGCCGCTCGCGCAAGTGAAGGTCGGCGAGACCGTGCAAACCGAGGGGACGGTCGCGAATGTCGACATCGCGTACCGGCCGCGGCGCCAGCTCGTCTGCCGGATCGAGGAGGTCGACGCACGAGGCGGGCGCGCGGGCCTGACGCTGCGCTTCTTCTCGTTCTATCCGAACCAGCAGAAGGCGCTCGCGCAGGGCGCGCGCGTGCGCGTCTACGGCGACGTGCGCGAGGGCTACTTCGGGCCGGAGATCGTGCACCCGCAGTTCAAGGTCGTGCACGAGGGCGCGCCGCTCGACGATCGGCTGACGCCCGTCTACCCGACGACCGCGGGACTCTCGCAGGAGGTGCTGCGCAAGCAGGTGGCGCGGGCGATCGCCGGCCACCCGGATCGATTGACCGAGACGCTGCCCGAGGAGATCGTGCGGCGGCGCGCGCTGTGGAAGTTCGGCGACGCGGTGTCGTTCCTGCACGCGCCGCCGCCGAGGCTCGCCGCGTTGACGCAGAAGGCGCTCGACGCGCGCACGCACCCGGCGTGGACGCGGCTCAAGTTCGACGAGCTCGTGGCGCAGCAGTTGTCATTGAAGGCGCATCGTGCGGCGCGCGCGAAGCGCAATGCGCCGGTGCTGACCGGGACCGGTGCGCTGCAGAAGCAACTGCTCGACCGCGTCGGCTTCACGCTCACGCGCGCGCAGCAGAAGGTGGGGCGCGAGATCGCGCACGACCTCAAGCGCTCGATGCCGATGCAGCGCCTGTTGCAGGGCGACGTGGGCTCCGGCAAGACGGTGGTCGCGGCGCTCGCCGCGCTGCAGGCGATCGAGAGCGGGCGGCAGGTCGCGTTCATGGCGCCCACCGAGCTCCTCGCCGAGCAGCACTACCGCAAGCTCGCCGCCTGGCTCGCCGGCCTGCCGGTCGAGGCCGCGTGGCTGTCGGGCTCGCTGCCGGCGAAGGAGCGCAAGCGCGCGCGCGAGCGCCTGGCGAGCGGCGAGGCGCAGTTCGCGGTCGGCACCCACGCGCTCTTCCAGGAAGGTGTCGAGCTGCCGCGGCTGGGCTTCGTCATCGTCGACGAGCAGCACCGCTTCGGGGTCGCGCAGCGGCTCGCGCTGCGCGGCAAGGGGCTGGCCGACGCGCACCAGCTGATGATGAGCGCGACGCCGATCCCGCGCACGCTCGCGATGACCTTCTACGCGGACTTGGACGTGTCGGTGCTGGACGAATTGCCGCCGGGGCGCACGCCGGTCGTCACGCGGCTCGCGAGCCAGAAGCGGCGCGCCGAGATCGTCGACTACGTCGGCAAGCGCTGCGAGGCGGGCGCGCAGGCGTACTGGGTGTGCCCGCTGATCGAGGAGAGCGAGACGCTCGAACTGCAGACGGCGGTCGCGTTGCATGCGGAGCTGTCGGCGGCGTATGAAGATCGTCGGGCTGAAGCCCGACCCACGGGGGAGGAGGGAGCGAGTCGGGCTGAAGCCCGACCCACGGGGGATGGGGCGGCGAGTCGGGCTGAAGCCCAACCCACGGGGGAGGAGGGAGCGAGTCGGGCTGAAGCCCGACCCACGGCGTTTCCGGTGGGTCGGGCTTCAGCCCGACGCCTTTCGGTCGGCCTGCTGCACGGCCGGATGAAGCCGGCCGAGAAGGCCGCGGTGATGGACGCGTTCGTGCGCGGCGAGCTCTCCGTGCTCGTCGCGACGACGGTGATCGAGGTCGGCGTCGACGTGCCGAACGCGTCGGTCATGGTGATCGAGCACGCCGAGCGCTTCGGGCTCGCGCAGTTGCACCAGCTTCGCGGCCGCGTGGGTCGCGGCGCGGCGGAGAGCGTGTGCATCCTGCTGTTCGAGGAGCCGCTCTCCGAGACCGCGAAGGCGCGGCTCAAGGTGATCTACGAGACGAACGACGGCTTCGAGATCGCGCGGCAGGACCTCGCGATCCGCGGCCCCGGCGAGTTCCTCGGCGCGCGGCAGTCGGGCGTGCCGATGCTGCGCTTCGCCGACCTGGAGCGCGACGTCGCGCTGATCGAGCAGGCGCGCGACGCCGCCGACGAGATGCTGGCGAAGTTCCCCGACGCCGCGCGGGCGCACGTCGAGCGCTGGCTCGGGGGGCGCGCGGAGTTCATCCGGGCCTGAGCCGTCGGCAGGGACGGGGCGGCTGGGCGGGCGGCTCCGAATCGCCGACATTGGCGGGGAATACTGATCGAAATCAACTACCTGCGGCCACGACCCCGGCGGCAGGGGTAGAATGCCGGCGTTCCGGTCGTCCGCCTCGGGCCGCCGGCCGCGCCATGTCGCTGCACACCATCGGCCTCAACCACACCACCGCGCCGCTCGACGTGCGCGAGCGGGTCACGTTCGCGCAGGACGCGCTCGCCGACGCGCTGCGCGATGTCACCGGAGCGTGCTCGGTGAACGAGGCGGCCATCCTGTCGACCTGCAACCGCACCGAGGTGTACTTCCGCGGCGGCGAACCATTGCGCGTCGCGCGCTGGCTCGAGGACGTGCACGGGCTCGCCTGCGACACGCTGCGGCCGCACCTCTACACGCTCGGGCAGGACCAGTCGGTGCCGCATGCGTTTCGCGTCGCGTCGGGACTGGACTCGATGGTGCTGGGCGAGCCGCAGATCCTGGGCCAGATGAAGCTCGCGGTGCGCACCGCGGAGTCCGCGGGTTCGCTCGGCCTCGTGCTGCACCGGCTGTTCCAGCGCACCTTCGCGGTCGCGAAGGACGTGCGCACGCACACCGACATCGGCAGCGCGTCGATCTCGATGGCCGCGGCCGCGGTGAAGCTCGCCGAGCGCATCTTCCCGTCGATCGCCGACCAGCGGTTGCTCCTGATCGGGGCGGGCGAGATGGTCGAACTCGCGGCGAGCCACTTCGTCGCGCGCAAGCCGAAGTCGATCACGGTGGCGAACCGCACGCACGAGCGCGGGCAGTCGCTCGCGGAGCGGATCGGCGCCGACGCGATCCTGCTGAACGAACTGCCCGACCGGCTCCCGCAGTTCGACATGATCGTGACCTGCACGGCCAGCACGCTGCCGATCCTCGGCAAGGGGCTGATCGAGCGCGTGATCCGCGCGCGTCGGCACGTGCCGGTGTTCATCGTCGACCTGGCGGTGCCGCGCGACGTCGAACCGGAGGTGGGCGACCTCGACGACGTGTTCCTCTACTCGGTCGACGATCTCTCGTCGATCGTCAAGGACAATCTCGCGATCCGCCGCGAGGCCGTCGCAGAGGCCGAGGCGATGATCGCCGAGCAGGCCGGCCAGTTCCTGAACTGGCTCGAGGGCCGCAGCGTCGTGCCGACGATCCATGCGCTCTCCGGCCACGTCGACGACCTGCGCGAACTCGAGCTCGAGCGCGCGCGGCGGATGTTGGCGAACGGAACGTCGCCGGAGCGCGTGATCGAGGCGCTCGCGCGCGGCCTCGCGAACAAGTTCCTGCACGCGCCGTTGTCGGCGCTCAACTCGGCGGGCGACGCCGAGCGCGCGGAATTGATCGCGCTGTTCCAGCGCGTCTACAAGCTGCACGATTAGCTGCGGCGTCCCGGGCCGGGTTCCGAACCGCGTTTCGGGCCGGGCTCCGGCGTCGGCCGCACGGGCCCACGGTGAAGATCACGCTGCGCACGAGACTCGAGCAGCTCGCGACGCGCCTCGCGGAACTCGACCACCTGCTGGCCGCGCCCGAGACGGCCGGGGACATGGAGCGCTTCCGCGCCTGCGCGAAGGAGCGCGCCGAGGTGGCGCCGGTGGTCGAGCGGTTCGAGGCGTGGCGGCGGGCCGAATCCGATGTCGCCGCCGCCGAAGAGATGGCCGCCGATCCGTCGATGCGCGCGTTCGCCGACGACGAGCGCCGGCTCGCCGGCGAGCGGATGGAGTCGCTGGAGCGCGACCTCCAGACCGCGTTGCTGCCGAAGGACGCGAACGACGCGCGCAACGTCTTCCTCGAGATCCGCGCCGGCACGGGCGGCGACGAGAGCGCGCTCTTCGCGGGCGACCTGCTGCGCATGTACACGCGCTACGCCGAGCGCGAAGGCTGGAAGGTCGAGCTCGTGTCGTCGTCGCCCTCCGAGCTCGGCGGATACCGCGAAGCCATCGTGCGCATCGCGGGGGAGGGCGCGTACGCGAAGCTCAAGTTCGAGTCGGGCGGACACCGCGTGCAGCGCGTGCCGGAGACCGAGGCGCAGGGTCGCATCCACACCTCGGCCTGCACGGTCGCGGTGATGCCCGAGGCCGATCCGATCGCCGACATCGAGATCAATCCCGCGGACCTGCGCATCGACACGTTCCGTTCGTCGGGCGCGGGCGGGCAGCACATCAACAAGACCGACTCGGCGGTGCGGATCACCCACCTGCCGACCGGCCTCGTCGTCGAGTGCCAGGACGACCGCTCGCAGCACCGCAACCGCGCGCAGGCGATGAGCGTGCTCGCGACGCGGCTCCTCGACCGCGAGCGCACCGAGCGGCAGCGCAAGGAGGCCGCCACGCGCAAGAGCCTGATCGGCTCGGGCGACCGCAGCGAGCGCATCCGCACCTACAATTTCCCGCAGGGCCGGGTCACCGACCACCGCATCAACCTGACGCTCTACCGGATCGACGCGATCATGGCGGGCGATCTCGACGAGATCGTCGACGCGCTGCGCCGCGAGTTCCAGGCCGAGCAGCTCGCCGCTCTGGGAGGCGAGGCGTGAAGAGCAGGGCTTGTCTGCCGTGGCTGCAGACGCTGCGGATCGACCTGCGCGAGTTCGTGCCGCGGGACGTCGAAGACGTGGTGCGGCTCGACGGCGACCGCCGCGTGATGAAGTTCATCGGCGACGGGCGCGTGCACACGCGCGAGGAGACGCTGGCGATCTTCCCGCGCGCGCTGCGCTACTCGCGGCTCTACGCGGACCTCGGCATCTGGCGCGCGTCGCGGCGCGACACGGGTGCGTTCATCGGCTGGTTCTCGCTCAAGTACGCGGGCAAGTCCTGCGACGTCGAGATCGGCTATCGGCTGGTCCCGGAGGCCTGGGGCCAGGGCTTCGCGACCGAGGGTGCGGCCGCGCTGCGCGACTACGGCTTCGACGACGTCGGGCTCTCGCGCATCATCGGCGTGACGCACCCGGGCAACCGCGCCTCGCAACACGTCCTCGCGAAGATCGGCATGGCCGACGAAGGCTGGGGCCGCTACTACGACCGGCGGCTGCGGCTCTTCGCCGTCTACGCATGACTTCCGGCATCCGGCGCGCGCCCGGCGAGGGCGTTCGCACGGTGTCGGCGGCGATGGCGCGCTCGGGCCTCGTGCCGGTCGACGCGCAGGTGCTGCTCGCGCACGTGCTCGGCGTCGACCGCGCGTGGCTGATCGGGCACGCGACCGACGAGCTTCCGCGCGCGTCGGCCGAGGCGTTCTTCGCGCTCGCGAAGCGCCGCCGCGACGGCGAGCCGGTCGCCTACCTCACGGGCCGGCGCGAGTTCTACGGCCTCGACCTCGCGGTGACGCCGGCGGTGCTGATCCCCAGGCCGGAGACCGAGACGCTGGTCGAGGTCCTGCTGGAGCGCCTGCCGGCCGATCGCGCGACGCGCGTGGCGGACCTCGGCACCGGCTCGGGCGCGATCGCGCTGGCGCTCGCCGCGCATCGCCCGCTCGCGAAAGTCGTCGCGACCGACGCGTCGGAGGCCGCGCTCGACGTCGCGCGGGGCAACGCGGCGCGGCACCGTCTCACCAACGTGTCGTTCTGCGCGGGCGACTGGTTCGACGCGCTGCCCGACGATGCTCCGCCCTTCGACGCCATCGCCGCGAATCCGCCCTACGTCGCGGAGGACGATCCGCACATGGCCCGGGGCGATCTCCCGCGCGAGCCGGCGCACGCGCTCACGCCGGGAGGCGACGGTCTCGATGCACTGCGCACGATCATCGCGGGCGCGCCCGCGCGGCTCGTGCCCGGAGGATGGCTCGCGGTCGAGCACGGGCATGATCAGTCCGACGAGGTCCGAACCCTCTTTGCGGAGGCGGGATTCGACGCGATCGCGATCCGCCGGGATCTCGCGGGCATCCCCAGGGTCGTCGCGGGGCGAGTGGCCGCACGCTGATCGCCGCACGCGGCCGATCGGTGCCCGATCGGTGAGTCGCGGTCCGGACAATGGGCGCATGGAATCACGCCCCCCCGCGCGCTGCCGCACCTGCCGCCCGAGTCCGGGGTGGCTCGACTTCGCCGACCCCGCGCTCTGGGCCTGGGTCGCGGTCGCGGTGATGCTCGTCGTGCCTGCGTTCTCGGTGCTCGCCTGACCGGGGCCGTCGCGGGCGCGTCACCCGCCTACGCGGATAGCGGCATTTCGACCCCGAGCTTCGCCGCCCAGGGCTCGAGCGCGGGCAGGATCGCCGGATGCAGCGTGACGCCGGTCGCGAGCTGCTCGCGCATCAACTTCAGTCCGCGTTCTCCCGGCAGGCGCACGCGCTCGACGCCAGGCCGCGGCGTCGCGCCGTGGCAGGCATCGGCGAGCCAGTCCATCTGGCGGCGGAACGCGTGAAGGCCGCCGAACGCGCCCGGATCGAACACCTGCACGAACACCGTCGCACCCCAGCCCTCCTTCGGGTCGGCGCGGCCGAATCCGGTGAGCGCGGCAGTCATCGCCTCGACGAGGAGCGCGAGTCCGTAGCCCTTGTGCCCGGCGTCGAGTCCGCCGAGCGGCAGCAGCGTGCCCTTCGGCTCCTCGAACAGCACGCGCGGATCGTCGGTAGGATTGCCTACTGCGTCCTGCACCCAGGCGTGCGGCAACTTCCCGCCCGCCTGATAGAGCCGCGCGGTGAGGCCGTTGGTGGTGAGGCTCGCCGACACGTCGAGCAGGATCGGATCGCCCGAGGTCGGGATGCCGGCGGCGATCGGATTGGGCGTGAACACCGGGCTCACCGCGCCGAACGGCGCGACGCTCGCCGCGACCGGATCGGAACTCATGACGATCGCCATCAACCCGCGGTCGGTCGCGCGTCTGAGGTACGCCGCGAGGCAGGCGATGTGGTGCGACCGGCGGACCGCCACGGTTCCGGTGCCCTCGCTCGAAGCCATCGCCGCGGCCGCGTCGAGCGCACGCAGCGTGAGCCACGGGCCGGGGAGCCTGCCGCCGTCCCAGGTCTGCGCCGCCGGCATCGAGCGCAAGACCTGCGGCTCGCCCGTCTTCGCCATCGTCCCCTGGGCGAGTTCCGCGAGGTAGGGCGCGGCCAGCGCGAGTCCGTGCGTCGTGTGCCCGAGGAGGTCGCCGTCGACCAGCACGGCCGCGATGTCGCAGGCGATGTCGTCGCGGACGCCCGCACGCGCGAAGAGCGCGTGCGCGAACGTCACGAGCGAGGAGGCAGGGTATCGGCGTTCGTCGCGGGTCATGCGCGCATCCGGCGCCCCGGCGCCGGCGCGAAGTTGACGCCGCGAGGGATTGCAAGGATTCTAGCGCAACCCTTTCCGCTCCCCCGGAAAAGCAGGGTCAGACTCGACTTTCCTGGAACGGCGTCGAAAGGTCGGGATTGCGCAAGCAAGTCGAGTCTGACCCTACTACTCCACCGACCGCACGTGTCCACCTCCACCGCCGACGACGGCGGCGTCCCGCTGGTCACCGAGACCGTCGTCCCCTCGTCGCTGCAGGTGTCGATCGTCACGTTCCGGCCCGACCTCCACCTGCTCGACCGCTGCCTGCGCAAGCTCGCGGTGTCGATCGGCGCCGCGCGCGAGTCCGGTATCGTGCGCACGGTCAACGTCGCGCTCGTCGACAACAGCGCGGACCGCGCCGTGGCTGCGAAGGTGATCGACCTCGGCAAGGCGCGCTTCGCCGACTCGGGCGTCCAGCAGAGCTTCCTGCACGGACACGCGAACATCGGCTACGGCGCCGCGCACAACCTCGTGCTGCACGGGAGCGGCGCGGACTATCACCTCGTGCTCAACCCCGACGTCGAGCTCGCGCCCGAAGCGGTGACCCACGGGGTGCGCTGGATGAATGCGCATCCCGACGTCGGCGCGATCGCGCCGCTCGTGAAGCGCCGCGACGGCACGCGCGACTACCTCGTCAAGCGCAAGCCCGCCGTGCTCGACCTCGCGCTGCGCGGGTTCCTGCCGGGGATCGGGCGCGCGCTCTTCCGCCGCCGCCTCGACCGCTACGAGATGCGCGACGTCATCGATCCCGATCCCGCGCGCGAGATCGTCGACATCGCGGCCATGTCGGGCGCATGCATGCTGGTGCGGCGCAAGGCGATCGACCAGACCGGCGGATTCGACCCGGCGTTCTTCCTGTACTTCGAGGACTACGACTGGACGGCGCGACTCAACCGGGTCGCGCGAACCGCGTACGTGCCGTCGTTCGAGGTGGTGCACCACGGCGGCGCCGCGGCGCGCAAGGGTGTGCGGCACGTCGGCCACTTCGTGCGGGGCGGCTGGCGCTATTACCGCAAGCACGGCTGGAAATGGTTCTAGCGCCGCGCACGCCGTCGCGCGCCGTCGTCGTGACCGGCGCTGCGGGGTTCATCGGCCGCGCGCTGGTCGAGCGGCTCCGCGCCGACCGCCGCGTGGTCCGCCCCGTCGTGCGCGATAGTCGCGGCGCACCGGAGGGCGCGGTCGCGCTCGGCGCGCTCGAGGAGGCATCGCCCGCTGCGCTCGCCGGCGTGTTCGCCGGCGCGGACGCCGTGGTGCACCTCGCGTCGCGCGCACACCGGATGGACGAGCGAGGGCCCGACCTCGAGCGCCTGCACCGCGAGATGACGGTCGAGGCGACCGCACGCATCGCGCGCGCCGCGGTGGATGCCGGCGTGCGCCGCTTCGTGCTCGCGAGCAGCGTCAAGGTGAACGGCGAGAGCACGCCCGCCGGGCGGCCGTTCGGGCCAGGCGATCCTCCGGCGCCCGCCGATGCCTATGCGCGCGGCAAGCGTGACGCGGAGGTCGCGCTCGCCGACGCCGCCGAACGCTCGTCGATGGCGGTCGTCGTACTGCGCCTGCCGCTCGTCGTCGGGCCGGGCGCGCGAGGCAACCTCGCGCGTCTGGTCGACGCGATCGCGAAACGCCGTACGCTGCCGTTCGGCGCGATCGACAATCGCCGCAGCGTGATCGGGCTCGCCAACCTGTGCGACGCGTTCGCCGCGGCGCTCGATGCGACTCCGCCGCCCGCCGGCGTGCACTTCGTGGCCGAGGACGTTCCCGTCTCGACGCCCGGACTCGTCCGTTCGATCGCCTCGGCGCTGGGCGTGCCGGTGCCGCTCGCGTACGTGCCGGTGCCGCTGTTGCGGCTCGCCGGGCGCCTCGCCGGCCGCGGCGCGTCGGTGGACCGGGTGGCCGGGTCGCTCGAGGTCGACGATGCCTCGTTTCGCGCGGCGACCGGGTGGCGTCCGGCGCGGACGCTGGACGACGAGATTGCGCGATTCGCGTCAACGCACAGGCGATGATTCTCGGCATCCGACAGCCAACCGGGATCGTGCGTCCTCCGGGCCGACGCCGGGCGCCCGGCGCTACAATGGAGGATGCCCGAGCTGAGCCGCTTCCTCGGCATTGTCATCGCGATGTACTACCGCGATCACGGACCGGCGCATTTTCACGCCGTTTATGGCGGCATCGAGGTGACGGTCGAGATCGAGTCCGGGCGTGTCAGCGGCGAGTTTCCGAAGCGGGCGCTCGCGCATGTGATGGAGTGGCGGGACTTGCATCGGGCCGAGCTTCGGGAATGCTGGGCGCTGGCTCGGGCGAGACAGCCGTTGCCGCGAATCGAACCACTGGAGCGACGTCATGCTGCCCCACATTGCGGAATGTCGTTACGTCGGAGGTCATACGTTGTGGCTCCGATTCAGCGACGATGCACAAGGCGAAGTCGATCTGTCCGGCGAACTGGACGGACCCGTTTTCGAACCGCTCAAGGATGTCGAGACGTTCCGGCAGGTCATTCTGCACCCGGAGCTTCGCACGCTGGTGTGGCCGAACGGCGCTGACTTCGCGCCTGAGTTCCTGCGGTCATTGCTGCGCGTGGCCGCCTGACGTGCCGGTCGAGCGGCTCCCGTTCGGTGTGGCTCCTGCGGCGCGAGTTGGGGCGGCGTTGTCTCCCGGGAGTTCGACGACGACGGCGCCGGCAACGTTTCCCGGCGAAGCCCGCATCGTGGACGCACGCTGAGCGCGCGGCGCCCATACCGGATCAGAAGTCGGTCGATCTCCCGTACCGCTCATGGCCCCGCCGACGCGCAGTCTCAACCGCCGCCCCGACCAGTTGCGCCCGCTCGCCTTCGAGCGCGGCTGGACGAAGCACGCCGAGGGCTCGGTGCTCGTGTCGGCCGGCGACACGCGCGTGCTCGTCACCGCGAGCGTCGAGGAGGGCGTGCCGGCGTTCCTGAAGGGCAAGGGGCAGGGCTGGATCACGGCCGAGTACGGGATGCTGCCGCGCTCGACCCACACGCGCACGCGGCGCGAGGCGGCGGAGGGCACGCAGTCGGGACGCACGCACGAGATCCAGCGCCTCGTCGGCCGCTCGATCCGCGCGGTCGCGGACCTCGCCGCGCTCGGCGAGCGCACGATCCGCATCGACTGCGACGTGCTGCAGGCCGACGGCGGCACGCGCTGCGCGTCGATCACCGGAGCCTGGGTCGCGGTCGCCGACGCGGTCGCCCGCTTGCGGGGGCAGGGCCTCGTGGCCGGGGCGCCGCTCACCGACCACGTCGCCGCGGTGTCGGTCGGGATCGTCGGCGGCGAGGCGTTGCTCGACCTCGACTACGCCGAGGACTCGTCCTGCGACACCGACATGAACGTCGTCATGACCGGCGCCGGCGGATTCGTCGAGTTGCAGGGCACCGCGGAGGGTGCGCCGTTCAGCCGGGCGCAGTTCGACGCGCTGCTCGACCTCGCGCGCGGCGGCATCGCGAGACTCGTCGCCGCGCAGCGCGAGGCGCTCGGGCAGCGGGGCGCGCCGCGATGATCGAGCGTCTCGTGCTCGCCTCGAACAACGAGGGCAAGCTGCGCGAGTTCCGGCGCCTGCTCGCGCCGCACCGGATCGAGGTCGTCGCGCAGGCCGAACTCGGCGTCCCGGAAGCCGACGAGCCGCACCCGACCTTCGTCGAGAACGCGCTCGCGAAGGCGCGGCACGCGAGCGTGCACGCGCTCCTCCCGGCGCTCGCCGACGACTCCGGGATCTGCGTCGCCGCGTTGGGCGGCGCGCCGGGGGTGCACAGCGCTCGCTACGCGGGCGAACCGAAATCCGACGCGCGCAACAACGCGAAGCTCGTGGCCGCGCTCGCCGGCGTCGCCGATCGCCGAGCGCACTATGCGTGCGTGCTGGTGCTGGTCGAAGCTGCGGACGATCCCGAGCCGGTCATCGCGGAGGGACGCTGGCACGGACGCGTGATCGATGCGCCGCGCGGCCACGGCGGCTTCGGCTACGACCCGCACTTCGAGGACCTCGCGTCCGGACTCACCGGCGCGGAACTTCCGCTGGAACGCAAGAACGCGCTCTCGCACCGCGGGCGCGCGATGCGCGAACTGATCGCGACGCTCGTCGAGCGCGAACTCGTGCCCGCGGCGGTGTCGGCATGAGCCGGCGCGTCGAGACCGCGCGCGGGACCGTGCACAAGTGGCAGTGCGACCACATGGGCCACGTGAACGTGCGCGCCTACGGCGAACGCTTCGAGGAGGCGTGCTGGCAGTTCTACGCGATGCTCGGGATCCGGCCGTCGCGGCTGCGCGCCGGCGAGATCCACATGGCCGCGGTCCAGCAGGACACGGCCTACCGGAAGGAGCTGCTGGGCGGCGACGTCGTGGTCGTGCACACGACGATCCTCGAAGCTCGCGACAAGGTGCTGAAATTCATGCACGAGATGGTGAACGGCGAGACCGGCGAGGTCGCGGCGACCAGCACGTTCACGGTCGTCTGCCTCGATGCCGCGGAGCGGCGTTCGCGCGCGTTCCCGCCCGACGTGCTCGAACGCGCCCGCGCGCTGCTCTCGGGTGCCTCCGACGAAGACTGACCCGATGGCCCCGGCGATGGCACCGACGCCGCGTTCTTCGCCGACGTTCCGCGAACTTCCGCCGCTGTCGCTCTACGTCCACCTGCCGTGGTGCCTGGCGAAGTGTCCGTACTGCGACTTCAACTCGCACGAATGGCGCGGCGGCGGCATGCCGCCCGAGGACGCCTACGTCGACGCGCTGGTGTTGGACCTCGAGCAAGCGCTGCCGTCGGTCTGGGGGCGCCCGGTGTCGACCGTGTTCCTGGGCGGAGGCACGCCGAGCCTGTTCGCGCCCGAGGCGATCGACCGGCTGCTCTCGGCGGTGCGCGCGCGCGTCGCGCTCGTGCCGGGCACCGAGGTCACGATGGAGGCGAACCCCGGAACGTTCGAGCGCGCGCGCTTCGAAGGCTACCGCGATGCCGGCGTGAACCGGCTGTCGATCGGCGTCCAGAGCTTCGCGCCGCGCAGTCTCGCCGCGCTGGGACGCGTCCACGACGGCGCGGAGGCGCGCGCGGCCGCGGCGGCCGCGGTCGAACTGTTCGACGAGGTCAACCTCGACCTCATGTACGGGCTGCCCGGCCAGGGCATCGACGACGCGCTCGCCGACGTCGAGACGGCGCTCGCGTTCCGCACTACGCACCTGTCGTGCTACCAGCTCACGATCGAGCCGAACACGCGCTTCCACCGCCATCGGCCGGAACTGCCCGACGAGGACGAGGTCGCCGACATGCACGAGGCGATCGCCGCGCGCCTCGCGTCCGCCGGCTTCGCGCACTACGAGGTGTCCGCGTACGCGCGCCCCGGCCACCGCTGCCTGCACAACCTCAACTACTGGAGCTTCGGCGACTACCTCGGCATCGGCGCCGGCGCGCACGCCAAGGTGTCGATGCCCGCATCGATCGTGCGCGAGGTCCGTTGGAAGCAACCGAAGCAGTACATGGCGCGCGTCGCGGCCGGCGAGCCGGTGATGGAGCGGCGCGAGGTCGCGCCCGTCGAACTGGGCTTCGAGTTCATGCTGAACGCGCTGCGCCTCGTCGACGGCGTGCCCTCCGCGCTCTTCGCCGAGCGCACCGGCGTGCCGATCGCGTCGATCGCCCGCGAGATCGCGGCGGCGACGTCCCGCGGCCTGCTCGATCCCGATCCGGCCGTGCTGCGCGCGACGCCGCTCGGCCAGCGGTTCCAGAACGAACTGGTCGCGATGTTCCTGCGCGAGCGCGCCCCCGCGAAGGCGCCGGGATGAACGCGCTCCACGCGAGATCCCTCGCGGAACTCGCCCCCGCGCTGGCGTCCGGGCATCTGCGGGCGCACGAACTGGCGCACGCGCTCATCGCGCGAATCGCCGCCACCGACGCCGGCGTGCGCGCATGGGCGCACGTCGACCGCAGCATCGCGCTCGACGCCGCGGCCCGGCTCGACGACACGCCGGTCGGCGCGCGCGGAGGGGCGTTCGGGCTGCCGCTCGGCGTGAAGGACATCATCGACACCGAGGAGTGGCCGACCGAGCTGGGCTCGCCGATCGCCGCGGGACGGCACCCCGGCGAGGACGCCGCCTGCGTCGGGCGTTGGCGGGCAGCGGGCGGTCTCGTGCTCGGCAAGACGGCGACCACCGAGTTCGCCTACATGCATCCGGCCGCGACCGCGAACCCGTGGAACGCGTGCCACACGCCGGGCGGATCGTCGTCGGGATCCGCGGCGGCGGTGGCCCTCGGACAGGTGCCCGCCGCGCTCGGCACGCAGACCAACGGCTCGATCATCCGCCCGGCCGCGTACTGCGGCGTCGTGGGCTTCAAGCCGACGGTGGGGCTCGTGCCGTTCGACGGTGTGCACGTGTTCAGCCCGACGCTCGACACGCTCGGCACGTTCGCGCGCTCGGTCGTCGACACCGCGATCGTCGTGCACACGCTCGCACCGGCGATGCCGCGCGGGGTCGCGGCCTCGCGGCCGCCTCGCCTCGCGTTCATCCACCGCTTTCCCTGGACCGCCCCGGTCGAGGACGGCGGCGCGCTCGACCACGCCGCCAATCATCTGCGCCGCGCGGGCGCGGACGTCGTCGCGGCGGCCATGCCCGACGCGCTCGCGGATGGACGCGACGTGCACCGCGCGATCATGCTCTCCGAGGGCGCCCGTGCGCTCGGATCGTTGCAGTCGCGCGAACGCGCGCGGATGTCGGCGACGCTGAACGCGGGTCTCGACGAGGGCCGGACCGTCTCCGTCGAGGCGCACCTGCACGCGCTGGCCGCGCGCCGGGCGATGATCGCGGCGGCCGTGTCCTGGCTCGCGGACTACGACGCGCTGATGGCGCCGTCCGCGCCGTCGCCGGCGCCCGAAGGGCTCGCCGCGACCGGCGACCCGTCGTGCTGCACCTTCGCCTCGCTCATGGGCTTCCCGGCGATCACGATTCCGATCGGCCACGGCGCGAACGGGCTGCCGGTGGGCATGCAACTCGTCGCGCGCGGCGGCGAGGACGCGGCGCTCCTCGGCGTCGCCGCTTGGTGCGAGTCCCGGCTGCCGCGCTGGCGGGGGCTCGTGTGAAGCGCGCGAAGCGGCACGTGGTGCCCAAGCCGCGCAATCCGGTCGCTCGCTCGCCGCTCCTCGCCAAGGGGGGCGCGCACGGCAAGACGACGGCGGCGAAGCGCCGGGCTGCGGCGATGGAGCTCGCGAAGCTCGCCCGCGAGCCGGAGCGGGAGGACTGAGCGTGACGCTCTCCCGGAGCGACCTCGAACGTGGCCGCATGCGCGAGATCTACGCGGCGACGATCGGCGCTGCGTATGCGCTCGACGACCATGCGCTCGACAGGTCGCTCGCGGCGACGCTGGCGGAGCGGCCGAAGGGCGCGGGCTGGTGGGTGTTCGCCTACGGGTCGCTGCTGTGGAATCCGCTGTTTCCGGTCGCCGACGCAATACCCGCGACGGTGCACGGACTGCACCGGCGCTTCTGCCTGCGATCGCTCGCCTCGCGCGGCACATGCGAGCGCCCGGGCCTCGTGCTCGGCCTCGAGCGGGGCGGTGCGTGCCGCGGCGTCGCGCTTCGACTTCCCGCGGCGCTCGCCCGAGACGAACTCCGACTGCTGTGGCGGCGCGAGATGGTCGTCGGATCGTACCGGCCGGTGTGGGTGCGCGCCCGCGCGCGCGGGCGGACGTTGGTCGCGCTGACGTTCGCGGTGCAGCGCGACCACCCGCAGTACGCCGCGCTTCCGCTCGGACGGCAGGCCGACGCGATCGCGTCCGCGCAGGGCGCGTTCGGCAGCTGCTGCGACTACCTGGCGCGAACGCGCGAGGCGCTCGCCGTCCACGGCATCGTCGATGCCTACCTCGAGAGGCTCGCGACCGACGTGGCCGCGCGGCAGCGACACTCGGGCGTCCGGGGGCCTTCCCGGGCCTGACGCGCGGGGCGCGGGCGTCAGTTCGGCACGATCGCGGCGAAGCGCACGATCACCGCGGTTCCTCGGCCGGTCGGGGGCGTGACGAGTTCGACCGAAGCGCCGTGCCGGCCGGCGACTTCGCGCACGATCGCGAGGCCGAGTCCCGAACCGTCGCCCGGCGAACCATCGACACGGAAGAATCGCTCGAAGATTCTGGGCCGCGCGGACTCCGGCACGCCCGGGCCGTCGTCCTCGACCGCGAGGAACGGGCGGCCGTCCTCGAGGCCGCAACGGACGGTCACGACGCTGCCGGACGGCGCATAGCGGATCGCGTTGTCGATCAGGTTGCCGAGCAGCTCGCGCAACATGACCTCGTCGCCCTGAACTTCCGCGTGTTCGAGCTCGAAGCCGAGATCGATGTCGCGCTCGATCGCGCGGGCGGCCCAGTCGCGCGCCGCGGCATCGCCGAGGCGGTAGAGATCGAACGGACGCATCCGGCCCTGGGCCTCGGCGTCGCCCTCGGCGCGCGCGAGCGCGAGGAGCTGATGCGCGAGGCGCGACGCGCGGATCGTCGCGGCGTGCATCTTCTCGAGTTCTGCCGCCACCTCGGGCGCGTGCGGGCGACGCCTCAGGAGTTCGAGCTGCATCCGCAGGCCCGCGAGCGGCGTGCGGAGCTGATGCGCCGCGTCGGCGACGAAGCGCTGCTGGCTCTCGACGGCGAGCCTCAGCCGGTCGATCAGGCGGTTGAGCGCGCGCATGGCGGGCTTCACCTCGTCGGGCGCGCCGCCCGTGTCGAGCGGCTCGAGATTGGTGGGCGCGCGGTCCAGCAGGTCGTCGCGCACGCGATCGAGCGGCGCGAGGGCGCGGCCGACCGCACCCCACACCAGCGCCAGGGCCACGACCGCGACGACGAGCGTGGGCAGGAGGGCGGCGACCAGCACTTCGCGCACCAGCCGGTTGCGCTTGTTGAGCGTCTCGCCGACCAGCACCGTGAGGCCGTTGCTCGCCCGGTACGACGCGACGCGCATCCGGCTGCCGCGCCAGGTCACGTTGTGGAACATCGCGTCGCCCGGGGTGACGGGCACGGCCACCATCGGAAGGTCGGCCTCGCCGGCGACGACGTGGCCCCGCGCATCGCGGATCTGGAAGGCGAGCCGGTCGGATTCGTCGAACAGCAGCGCTCGCCGCGCGTCGACGGACAGTTCGAGACGCAATGCGTCCGCGTCCCCCCGGACGCTGCCGGCGAGCGCGACGGCGGGGTCGAGCAGCGACCGGTCGTAGGCGTCGGCGGCCATGCGCACGCCCACGTTCCAGGCGATGACCGCGGTCGCCACCACGACCGCGAGCAGGACGCCGGCCATCGAGAGCAGCACCCGATGGCGAATCGACGTCGGCGCGCGCATCAGCCCCCGTCGGGGCGATTGTTCCAGAGGTAGCCGAACCCGCGCACGGTGCGCAGGTGGACGCCGGCGGGCTCGATCTTCGCGCGGAGCCGCGACACGTACACCTCGACGGTGTTCGTGGCGACCTGCTCGTTCTGGCTGCACAGTTCCTCGATGATCTCGTCCTTGGACAGGACGCGCCCCGGGTGCTGCAGGAACATGCACAGGAGCGCCCACTCGCGCGTGGTGAGGTCGACCGGATTGCCGTGGATCTTCAGCCGCCGGGCCGCGAGATCGACGTGCATCGCGCCGATCTCGACGATCGGCGTGGCCGGCACCTCGGGGCGGCGGAGCAGCGCGCGCACGCGCGCCTCGAACTCGTCGAGCGAGAACGGCTTGGTCAGGTAGTCGTCCGCGCCGAGGTCGAGGCCGTGCACACGGTCCTCGACCGCGTCGCGTGCCGTCAGCATCATGACGCGCGTGGCGTCGCCGCGCGCGCGCAGGCGGCGCAACACCTCGAACCCGTCGATCCCGGGCAGGCCCACGTCGAGCACGATGAGGTCGTGCGCGCCCCCGCTCGCGATCCGGTCGGCGACGTCGCCTGCGCTGGCGACCGCCGGGGCATGGCCGGCCGCGCCGAGCGCGCGGGCCAGGCCGTCGGCGAGCAGCGGGTCGTCCTCGGCGATCAGCACTCTCATGCGGCTAGCGTACCAAACTGCGCCCCGCCTCGGGGAGCGAAGTTGGCTATCGCGCCGCCGGGCGCGTCCCGTCTGACGGACCGCTGACAGGCGCGCCGCCCCCCGGCGCCTGACGGGGCGCCGGATCACGGAATGGCGATGGAGCGGCCGCCGTCGACGTTGATCGTCTCGCCGGTGACGTAGGGCGCGTCCGCGAGCAGGAAGTGCGCGGCGCGCGCGATGTCGTCGGGCGAGCCTTCGCGCCGGAGCGGCGTGTGCGAGATGATGCGCTGGCGCGACACCTCGTCGAAGGTCTCGTCGCCGTCCGGCCACAGGATCGGGCCCGGGGCGATCGCGTTCACGCGGACCTCGGGCGCGAGTTCGCGCGCGAGCGCGCGCGTGAGTCCGGCGAGCGCCGCTTTCGCGGTCGAATACACGACGTAGTGGCGCAGCGGCCGCTCGGCATGGATGTCGCTGATGTTGACGATCGCGCCCTGCGCCTTGCGCAACGGAGCCGCGGCGGCCTGCGCGAGGAAGAGCGGCGCGCGGACGTTGGTGCCCATCAGGTCGTCCCACTGGACGGGTTCGATCTCGCCCATCGCCGTCGGATAGAAGCTCGACGCGTTGTTCACCAGCGCGTCGAGGCGGCCGAAGCGCAGCACCGTCTGGTCGACGATCGAGGGCAGCTTGCCCAGGTCGAGCAGGTCGGCCTGGATCAGCGCGACCGAGTCGGCGCGCGTGCCGTTGAGTTCCGCCTGCAGCAGACGGGCCTCGCCGGCGGACGACCGGTAGTGCAGCATCAGCCGCGCGCCCGCGGCGTGCAGCCTGCGGCAGATCGCCGCGCCCACGCGCTTCGCTCCGCCGGTGACCAGCACGACCTTGTCCTGCACGCGCGCTCCCGCGGTCCGCGCCGGGCGAATTGTCGACTTGGGTACACTAGCACAAGCCGCGCGATGCGCGGAGTGCCGATGCGGACGCGACGCGATCCCGACACCGCGCTGCCCGAGCCGGACGCGGACGCCAGGGCGCACGCCGCGCGCGTGCGCGCGGCCATCGTCTCCGCGCTCGAGGCGCGCGGCGGCTTCCTGCCGGTGCGCGACTACGTGGAACTCGCGCTCCATGCGCCCGGCCTGGGCTACTACGCTGCGGGCGCTCGCAAGTTCGGCGCGGCGGGCGATTTCACGACCGCGCCGGAGATGACGCCGCTCTTCGGCGCCGCGCTGGCCTGCCAGGTCGCGCGGATCCTCGAGGCCACGGAAGCGCGCGAGATCGTCGAACTCGGCGCGGGCAGCGGAGGGCTCGCGATCGCGTTGCTGCGCGAACTCGACCGCCTGGACGCGCTGCCCTCCCGCTACGCGATCGTCGAGCCGAGCCCGGACCTGCGCGAACGCCAGCAGGCCGCGATCGTGCGCGACCTGCCGTCGTGGAGCCGCCGGGTCGCGTGGCTCGACGCGCCGCCCCCGCGCATCGACGGCGCGATCCTGATGAACGAAGTGCTCGACGCGGTGCCTCCCGACGTCGTGGCGCGCATCGGCGGGCGCTGGCACGAGCGCGGCGTGACGCTCGACCGGCATGGGAACCTGGCGCTCGCCGATCGCGCGCTCGCGGACGCGGCGCTCGAGGCGCTCGCGCGCGAGCGGTTCCCGGGTTCGGGCGACTACGCGAGCGAGATCCCGCGCGCGGCGGAGGCGCTGGTCGAGGATCTCGGACGCCGTCTCGCGAGCGGCGCGCTCGTGGCGATCGACTACGGATTTCCGCGCAGCGAGTTCTACCACCCCGAGCGCTCGCGCGGCACGATGATGGCCCACTACCGCCATCGTGCCACCGAGGACATCTTCCTCTGGCCGGGGCTCGCGGACCTCACCACGCACATCGACTTCACCGGCGTCGCGGAGGCCGGCGCGCGCGCCGGCCTGGGCGTCGCGGGCTACGCGTCGCAGGCAGCGTTCCTGATCGGCTGCGGGATCCTCGACCGCCTCGCGGCCGCAGGCGATCCTTCGACGCCTGCCTACCTGCGCGAAGCCGGAGCGGTACAGCAGTTGCTCTCGCCCGCGGAGATGGGCGAGATCTTCAAGGTGATCGCGCTCGAGCGCGGCGAAGCGATCCGCTGGCCGGGCTTCGCGCTGGGCGACGCGAGCTACCGGCTCTGACCTCCGGCGGGCGTGCGTCAGGCGGCTGCCGGACGGCCGAGGTAGACGCGCGCGGCGTTGCCGCCCAGCACCGCGGCGCGCTGCGGCGGCGACAGGTCGTCGAGCGCGCGGAGCGTGAGTGCGCGCCAGCGGTCGTAGCCTCCGGCGAGGTTCACCACCGGCCAGTCGCTGCCCCAGAGGAGCCGGCCCGGCCCGAACAGGTCGACGAGCGCGTCGATCCACGGCGCGAGCTCCGCGGCATCGTCGCCGGAGCGCGCCTCGGTGACGAGTCCCGAGAGCTTGCAGACGACCCGCGGGTGCGACGCGACCGCCGCGAGGTCCGCGCGCCAGGCGTCGATCTCGCGTTCGCGGATGCGCGGCTTCGCGCCATGATCGACGACGATCTGCAGACCCGGATGGCGCTCGACCACCGCGGCGAGTCGGGTCAGATGGCGCGGCAGCACCAGCGCGTCGAACACGAGTCCGTGCGCGACCATGGCATCGAAGACCGGCGCGAGGTCGCGCCGCGCGAGCCAGTCGTCGTCCGCGATGTCCTGCACCATCGGTCGCAGGCCCACGAGCGCACGCTCGCCGGCCAGCCGTCCGACCGCCTCCGCGGCATCGGGCGCGTCGAAGTCGGTCCAGCCGACGACGCCCGCGACGAACGGCGTGTCCCGCGCGACCTCGACGAGCCAGCGCGTCTCGGCCTCGGTCGGCGCGGCCTGCACGAGGATCGTGCGCGCGATGCCGTGGCGCGCGAGGATCGGCGCGAGGTCGTCCGGCCCGAAGTCGCGGTGGATCGCTCCGAGCGCGGGCGTGAGCCAGGTGTAGTCGCCGCGCGCGAGCCGCCAGAAGTGCTGGTGGGAATCGATCCCCCCGGAGCGGCCGTCGGCCGCCTCCCCCCGAGGGGCGCCGCGCGCTCGGGGCGGCTCTGCGCGCGCGCCGATCACGCGGGCACCGGGGCGTCGTCGCGCAACAGCCGCGCGGCCTTGAGGTCGGCCCAGAGCGCAGGCGGGACCGGGCGGGCGAACAGGTCGGCGTTGCGCCGCACCTCGCCGGGCGAGACCGCGCCGAGCACGACGCTCGACACGGCCGGGTGGCCGAGCACGAACGCGAGCGCGGCGTGCGCGAGCGCGGTGCCGTGCGTCGCGCAAACGCGCTCGATCGCCGCCACCCGGGCGAGCACCTCGGGCGGTGCCGGACGATAGTTGTAGCGCGCGCCCTCGACCGCTCCGGTCGCGAGGATCCCGGAGTTGTAGACGCCGCCCAGCAGGACGCCGATGCCGCGTTCCGCCGCGAGCGGCAGGAAGTCGTCCAGGGCCGGTTGCTCGAGCAGCGAGTAGCGTCCGGCGAGGAGCACGCAGTCGAGGTCGGCCTCGCGCGCGAAGAACGCGCACACCGCGGCGTCATTCACGCCGATGCCGATCGCGCGCACCACGCGCTGGGCGCGCAGGTCGGCGAGCGCGCGCCATGCGCCGGCGAGCGCTTCGCGCGCCCGCGCGAGCGCCGCGTCGCCGTGCGTCCACGGATCGACGTCGTGGACGAGCGCGATATCGACCGAGGCGACGCCGAGCCGCAGCAGCGACTGCTCGAGCGAGCGCATCGCACCGTCGTAGCCGTAGTCGAAGCGCCCCTCGTGCGGCAATCCTCCGGCGTAGCCTTCGGTGCGCGTCACGCCGGCCGGCGCGGGCGCGAAGACCCGCCCGACCTTCGTCGACAGCACGATTCGGCGGCCCGGGCGCCGCCGCAGCGCGGTGCCGATCCGGTGCTCCGAGAGGCCCCGGCCGTACAGCGGCGAAGTGTCGACGAGCGTGACGCCGGCGTCGAGCGCGGTGACGACCGTGTCGATCGCGTCGGTGTCGTCGAGCGCGGTGTAGAGGTCGCCGAGCGGGGCGCCGCCGAAGCCCAGCGTCGACACGTCCGGCCCGCGGCGACCGAGCGAGCGGACCGCGATCCCGGGCGGCGGGGGGGCTTGCGCAACCATCGCGTACATACTAACATGTCAGCATGTCCTCGTCCACGCTCGCCCCCACCTCCACCTCCACCTCCACCTCCACCTCCGCCCCCGCGCCGGCGCGACGGATGCGCGCCCCCGACGAGCGTTTCGGCCTCGGCGTCGCGCTCGTCACCCCCTTCGCCGCGGACGGCCGCGTCGATCTCGCACGGCTGTCGGCGCACGCGCGCCGCTGCGTCGACGACGGTTGTTCGTCGATCACGCTGTTCGGGACCACCGGCGAGGGCGCCTCGCTCGGCATGACGGAGCGTGCCTCGATGCTCGGCGCGCTCGCCAGGGCGGGCCTCGACCTCGCGACGCGCGTGCTGGCGGGCGTGGCCGCGTCCTCGATCGAGGACGCGGCGGCGCAGGCGAACCAGCTCTTCGACGCGGGCGGACGCGGCGTGCTGCTCGCGCCTCCGTTCTATTTCAAGGGCGTCGACGACGAGGGCGTCTACCGCTGGATGGCGTCGGTGATCGAGCGCTGTCGGTCCCCGCGCGGCGTGATTCTCTACCACATTCCGCAGGTCACCGGCGTGCCGCTCGGGTCGGCGCTCGTCGGGCGCCTCGCACGCGCGTTTCCCGGCGTGGTCGTCGGCGTGAAGGATTCGAGCGGCGACTGGACGTCCACCGAACGCCTGCTCGCCGACCATCCGGATCTTCACATCCTCGTCGGCGACGAGCGGCTCCTCGCGCGCGCGGTACGCCACGGCGGGTCGGGCGCCATCAACGGCTTCGCGAACTTCTGCGCGAGCGCCGTGCTGCCGATGGTCGAGCGCGGTGACGAGGTGCCGGGCATCACCGCGCTGGTCGAGATCCTGCTGCGCCATCCGGTGACGCCGGGAGTGAAGGCGCTGGTCGCGCACCGGTACCGCGACGAGGGCTTCGTCGCCACCGCGCCGCCGCTGCTCCCGCTCGCAGCCGCCGCGCGCGCCGAGCTCGCCCAGGCGTTCGATCGTCTCGTGCCGGGTCTGCGCTGACGCGAGCGCGCATGAAGCTCCGCGACCAGGCCTACCAGCGCTTCACGCGCGGCCTGCTCGCCCGCGAGATCCGCGCCGGCCAGTTCGTGTCGCAGCGCGAACTGACCGAGCTGACCGGCATGCCGCTCGGCGCGATCCGCGAACTCATCCCGCGCCTCGAGGCCGACGGCCTGATCCGCACGGTCCCGCAGCGCGGCATGCAGGTGGCGCAGGTCGACGTGCGCCTGATCCGCGACGCCTTCGGATTCCGCATCATGATCGAGCGCGAGGCGGCCGCGCAGTTCGCGCTCCACGCCGGCGACGACGCGTTCCGTCGCCTGCGCGACGACCACGAAGCGGTGCTGGCCAGCGCCGCGAGAGGCGCGAACGCGGCGCTGATCGCGCGCGCGCAGGCGGTCGACGACGGCATGCACGCGACCATCGTCGACGCGCTCGGCAACGGCATCGTGTCGAACGCCTGGCGCGTCAACCAGTTGAAGATCCGCCTGATCCGCCAGAGCGAGACCCGGCTCGACGCCGACCTGGTCGCGCCGGTGATGCGCGTGCACCTGGGCGTGATCGACGCGATCGCGACGCGCGATCCGGTGCGTGCGGCAGAGGCGATGGAGGCGCACATCTCCGCGTCGCGCGACCGCGCGCTCGGGCTCGACGTCGCACCGATACCTGATGCATCCGCCGGGGCGGTCAGGGCCCGGCTCCATGACCCTCGCGCGGCCGCGCCGCGCGCCATTCGAGGAGGACGACGATGAAGCGATGGACGATCGCGCTGGCCATGGTGGCCGCGGGCGCCGCGACCGCGGCAGGCGCGCAGCAGGTGACGATCCGCTGGGGTGACGTGGTGGGCGGCACCCACCCGTCGGTGCAGATGATCGACCGCATCGCCGCCGAGGCGAAGGAGAAGTCGGGCGGGCGCATCGTGATCCAGGCGTTCCCCGGCGGGCAGCTCGGCGGCTCGCGCGAGATGATCGACGCGGTCGCGAACGGCGTGCAGCAGATCGTGACGGAAGGCGCCGCGAACTTCGGCGCCTGGGTGCCGTCGATCTCGGTGGTCGAGGCGCCCTACATCTGGCGCGACGCGGCGCACCTCGACAAGGCGATGAACGGGCCGATCGGCGAGTCGTTCAACGAGACGCTCGTCAAGGCGCGCGGCATGCGCATCCTCGGCACGACCTACTACGGCACCCGCCACATCACGACGACCTCGAAGGCGGTGCGCTCGCCCGCCGACATGGTCGGGTTCAAGCTGCGCGTCCCCGAGAACGACGTGTTCAAGGCGATGGCCGAGGCCTGGGGCGCGAAGCCGACGCCGATGAACTTCGGCGAGCTCTACCTCGCGCTCAAGCAGAACGTGGTCGACGGACAGGAGAACCCGCTGCCGACGATCAAGGCGGGCAAGTTCGACGAGGTCCAGAAGTACCTGGTGCTCTCGGGCCACATCATCACGCCGCGGCTCGTGGTCGTGAACGAGGCGTTCTGGCAGGGGCTCTCCGCGGCCGATCGCAAGATCATCTCGGATGCGGTGAAGAACGGCATCGCGTGGCAGAACGCGGAACTCATCCGGCAGGAGGGCTCGCTCGTCGACACCTTCAAGGCCGCGGGCATGACGGTGATCACGCCCGACCCGAAGGCGTTCCGCGACCCGGTCGTGGCGAAGGTGCCGAAGATGTTCGAGTCGAAGTGGGGCGCCGGCACCTACGACCGCATCCAGGCGATCCGCTAGCCGCGCGCTTCGGGTGTCGGGCTACAGCCCGACGGGCGGAGGGGCCGTGGGTCGGGCTTCAGCCCGACAGGCGGTGTGGCTGTGGGTCGGGCTTCAGCCCGACAGGCGGAGTGCGTGTGGGTCGGGCTTCAGCCCGACGGCGTTCGCAACGCGACGCAAGGAGGAACGAGGATGCCGTCTCGAAGCATCGACCGCGTGGTCGACGGACTCGCCGTCCTCGCGTTCGCCGGGATGTTCGCCTGCGTCTTCGCGCAGGTGGTCTTCCGCTACTTCCTCGACGATCCGCTCGTCTGGAGCGACGAACTCGCGCGCTACCTGTTCGTGTGGGTGTCGTTCCTCGGCTGGATCATCGCCGCGCGCAAGCGCTCGCACCTCGCGATCGACATGGCGCTCGCGCGGCCGGGACCGCGGGGCCGGGCGGCGCTGCGCGGGCTCGGCGCGCTCGCGGCGATCGCCTTCGCGGCGATCCTCGCCTGGCAGGGCTGGCGGATCGCGCTGCGCAACGCCGACGTCGAGACCACCGCTCTCTTCTTCTCGCAGGGCGTGGTCTACGCGATCGTCCCGGTGGCGGCGATCGCGGTCGGGCTCTACGCGCTCGCGGACCTGCGCGGTGCCGCGCGCGCGTGGTGGACGGGCCGGGAGACGCGGGCGTGATCGAGTTGATGCTGGGCATCCTCGCCGCGTGGTTCGTGAGCCTGTTCGCGGGACCGGCGATCTACGCGGCGATGGGGCTCGCCGGCTTCGCGTTCCTCGTGCTGGCAGGCATTCCGGGGATCGTCGTCCCGCAGAAGGTCGCGATGGCGGCGAACTCGTTCCCGCTGCTCGCCGCGCCGCTCTTCATCCTGATGGGCAACCTGATGAACTCGTCGGGGATCAGCGTGCGCATCTTCGAGTTCGCGAAGTGCGTCGTCGGCTGGATGCGCGGAGGGCTGTGCCAGGCGAACATCTTCGGCAGCGTGATCTTCGCGGGCATGAGCGGCTCGGCGGTCGCCGACGCGGCGGGATTGGGCACCGTCGAGATCGAGATGATGAAGAAGGAAGGCTACGACGCCGAGACCGCCGGAGCGATCACCGCGGCCTCCGCGACGATCGGCCCGATCATTCCGCCGTCGCTGCCGATGATCGTGTACGGCGTCACCGCCGAGACGTCGATCGGCGCGCTCTTCCTCGCCGGCGTCGTCCCGGGGCTCGCGATGGCGCTCGCGCTGATGGTGATGGTCCGCCACCTCGCGATCCGCAAGAACCTGCCGCGCCACCCGTTCGAAGGCGGCCGAGTGCTGTGGCTCGCGTTCCGCGGCGCGTTCTGGGCGCTGATGGCGCCGGCCGTGCTGCTCGGCGGCATGTTCTCCGGCATCTTCACGCCGACCGAAGCCGCGGCGGTCGCGGTCGTGTACGCGCTCGTCCTCGGATTGTTCGTCTACCGCGAGTTCGCGCTGAAGGACCTGCCGAAGCTCGTCGTCGACACGGTCGAGACGACCGGCGTCGTGATGGCGCTCGTGATGACCGCGTCGCTGCTCGGCTACTGCATCTCGGTGTCGCGCCTGCCGCAGGAGTTCGGCGCGGCGCTCGCGCACCTCACGACGAACCCGCTCGTCTACCTCCTGATCGTCAACCTGCTGCTGCTCGTCGTCGGCTGTTTCATGGAGGCGCTCGCGGCGATGCTCGTGCTGATCCCGATCCTCGTGCCGCCGGCGCTCGCGCTCGGGATCGATCCGGTCCAGTTCGGGCTGATCTTCGTGCTGAACCTGATGATTGGCACCATCACCCCGCCGGTAGGCGTGGTGCTCTACGTCACGGCGAAGGTCGCGCAGGTGCCGTTCGACCGGATGGCGCGCGCGACCGCGCCCTACCTCGTTCCGCTCGTCGGGGTGCTCGTGCTGTGCACGGTGTGGCCGCCGCTCACGACGTTCCTGCCGAAGGCGCTGCTGGGGCGCTAGGCCCGCCGGCCGCGCGCCAGAGGACGAGGTAACCCGCGACGGGCTCGCCGTGGTCGAGGCGCACCGTGACGTCGTGGCGCTCGGCGAACGCGAACCCGTGTTCGCGCGCCAGGCGTTCGAGATAGGCGAGCGCGTGGGCATAGCGTCCGCTGCGGTTCAGCCGAAATCCGCGTCCGTGCGCCGACGCGTCGCCGTCGGCAGGCAGCGCGTCGCGGGACTCCACCGAGAAGACGGCGAACCCGCCCGGGCGCAGCAGCCTCGCGATCTCCCCGATCGCGTCGTCCAGGCGGCCGACGTAGACGAACACGTCGGCCGCCGTCACGAGGTCGTAGCTCGCATCGGGTTCGCCTCGCATCATCGCGACCAGTTCGCCGGCCTCGAGGCGCGCGTAGCGGCCGGTCTCGCGCGCCTTGGCGATCATCGCCGGCGAGAGGTCGACGCCGACGATGCGCCGCGTGAACGGCTCGATCGCGGCGCCGACGAGTCCGGTGCCGCAGCCGAGGTCGAGCACGTCCCAGCGCCTGCCGGCCGCCGCCGCGTGCGGGGCGAGCATGTCTGCGGCGAGGCGCGGGATGTCGTAGCGGAGCTCCTTCACGAGATGAGCGTCGAAGCGGTCTGCGTACTCGTCGAAGAGGCGTGCGACATAGTGGTCGGGCGCGCGCTCGGTCGTGCCGCCGGTGAGCGAATCGACGAGGTGCCCGACCGGATTGGCCGGGTCGATCGCCAGCACCTCGCGGTACCGTTCGACCGCTCCTGCACGGTCGCCGCGCCGGAAATGCGCGTTGCCCAGGCGCATCAGGAGGTCGATGTCGCCGGGCTTGCGTTCCAGCGCCTCGACGTAGCGGGCAATCGCGCCCTCCGCGTCGCCGCGTTCGAGGAGCACGTTGGCCAGTGCGGTGAGCACGCGCGCGTCACCGGGGGCGAGCGCGTGCGCGCGCCCGGCGGATGCGAGCGCCCGGTCGAGATCGCCCGACGCCTGGTATGCGCCCGCGGCGCCGAGGTGCGCGAGAACGGAGTCCGGCGCCAGGTTCGCTGCACGCTCGTAGTGCGCGCACGCGTCGCCGGTCCGGCCATCCTCGCGCAACGCGTTCGCGAGGTTGACGTGCGCCGCCGCGTGCGACGGATCGATCGCGATCGCCTGCCGGTAGCGTTCGATGGCGTCGGCGCGCCGGCCGAGCTTCGCGAGCGCGATGGCGAGGTTGTAGCAGAGTTCCGCCGATGGCGGTCCAAGCGAGACGGCTTCCTCGTACGCCGCCGCGGCTCGCACGAAGTCGCCGCCGAGGGCGTGCAGGTTGCCGAGGCTCGTGCGAAGGACGGCCGACGACGGGAAGGCCGCGATCCCGCGCGTGGCGGCGTCCCTCGCGCCGGCGGCGTCCCCTTCCTGATGGAGCAGGAAACACAGCTCGTTCCACGCCTCTTCGTCCGGAGGTCCGTTCCCGAGCGCGGAACGCAGCGCCTCGATCGCGCCGCGCCGATCTCCGCGCGCGGACAGGATGCTTGCGAGCATGCGCTCGGCGCGCGTTCGTTCCGCAGGAGCCGACGCGGTCGCGATGGCGCGCCGCAACGCCGCCTCGGCCGCTGCGTGCTGCCCGCTCGCGAACGCGGCCTCGGCTTCGCGAACGGCGTCCGCCGCGGCGCCGGGGGAAGACTTGCCGTGCCCGCGAACGAGTGCCTTCAGCCGGTTGAGCATGGTCGAGGAGCGCGCGCTGCCGTTCGATGGCCGAGTCTAGCGCACCGATGACCGGAACACCGGTGACCGTCTGCACTTCCGCTTGCCGCGCGCGATGCACGCCGGACAGTCGTACCGGTGCAACGGTGCGGCCCGCCCCGGCGCCGGTAGAATCGCCGCCATGACGACGGGAGCGCAACCGTGGCGATTCTGCGTGGCGCCGATGATGGACTGGACCGACCGCCACTGCCGCTACTTCCACCGGCGGCTCACCCGGTACGCGCGGCTCTACACCGAGATGATCACCGCGCCTGCGCTCGAGCACGGCGACGTGCCGCGGCACCTCGACTTCGACCCGTCCGAGTCGCCGGTCGCGCTGCAGCTCGGAGGCAGCGATCCGCGGAGCCTCGCGCACGCGGCACGGCTCGGCGAACGCTGGGGCTACGACGAGATCAACCTGAACTGCGGCTGTCCGTCCGAGCGCGTGCAGACCGGCAGCTTCGGCGCCTGCCTGATGGCCGAACCCGAGCTCGTCGCCCGCTGCGTGCGCGCGATGCGTGACGCGGTTGCGCTGCCGGTCAGCGTCAAGCACCGCATCGGCCTCGACGCCAACCGCGACTACGGCTTCGTGCGCGACTTCGTGGGCACGGTCCGCGACGCGGGCTGCGGCACGTTCATCGTGCACGCGCGCAATGCGGTGCTGAAGGGACTGTCGCCGAAGGAGAACCGCGAGGTGCCGCCGTTGCGCTACGAGGTCGTCCATCGGCTGAAGCGCGACTTCCCCGACGCGACGATCGTGCTGAACGGCGGTCTCGCCGACTGGAGGGCGATCGAGGCCGAGCTGGCGTCGGTGGACGGCGTGATGCTCGGGCGCACCGCGTACCACGACCCCTACTTCCTCGCGCAGGTCGATGCGCGGCTCTTCGGCGACGACGCGCCGCCGCCGATGCGCGCGGCGGTCGTCGAGGCGATGCTGCCCTACGTTTCCGCGCAGGCGTCGCGGGGCACGCCGCTGCGCGCGATCGCGCGGCACATGCTGGGGCTCTACCACGGGGTCTCCGGCGGGCGCCGCTACCGGCAGCTGCTCTCCGACGCGGCGCGCCTGCGCGGAGCCGGTCCCGAACTGCTGCGCGAGGCGCTCGCGACGGTCGAGCCTGCGCTCGCCTGACGCGGGCAGTCATCGGCGGTCGCGCCGCTTGCGCCTGCGGGCGGCCGCCGCGCCGCTCGCGACGTCCATCGGAGCGTGCGGCGCCTTCGATGCGTCCGGGTCGGGCTCCCCCGCAGCGTCGCCGCCGGGCATCAGGCGCAGGAACCGGCCGGGCGCGACCTCGACGAAGATCGAAGTCGCCGCGTAGACGATGACGAGCAGGTGAGGGAGGTAGCGACCGGCGAGCGCCGAGATCGGCGAATAGACGACGAACAGCACGACGATCCAGCGTCCGAACACGAGTCCGAAGCGTTGCTTGAGCCTGAGCTCGTCGGGCGAGCGGACCTCGAGTTCGCGCCACAGGCCGGCGTACGACCAGACGGCGGCGGCGACCTGCCAGGCGGCCCCGCTCAGGAACGCGGGGTCGCGCCACAGCTCGCGAAAGCCCTCGAAGCCGGACATCGCGCCGACGAACAGGAGCGGCATGCCGATCGGCACCGCGACGATCGCGGTGAGGAAGACCGCGACGAGGATCGCACCCGCCTCGCTGTTGATGCGCGAGGCGGTCCCGTCGGACGCTTGCCTTCCGAAGTGCGACGCCAGTCCCGCGAACATCACGGCCATCGCGAGCAGCGTGTCGATGAAGTAGAGCACGAGCACGCTGGCCGCGGACCAGCCGAACGCCAGGATGCCGACGACCGGCACGATGTTGCGCGCGACGACCTGGCCGATCGCGAGCGGGTCGTAGCGACGCGGCGGGTCGATGGCGTCCACGCGCGAGCGCTACCTCGGCATGTCGTGCTCGACGTACTGCCGAACGATCGCCTCGAAATCCGCGTCGGAGCGCATGCCGAGCGCGCGGCCGGCGGTGGTCTCGATGGCGCGCGGCCAGGTGCGCACGATGCGGTCGACGGCCTCGTCGTGGCGGAACACGACGCGATCGGCGACGGCGTCGCCGGCGACCCGGCGCAGGGCGTCGACCATCGCGCCGACCGTGACCGAGATGCCGGGGACGTTCACGCTGTGCCACGCCGGGAGCGCGGAGGCCGGGGCGTCGTAGCCGACGATGAAACTGTCGATCATCGTGCGCGGCGAGACGAGCCACATGCGCGTGTCGCGGCCGACCGGGCAGGGTGCCTCGACGCCCGCGAGCGGCTCGCGGACGATGCCGCTCGCGAACGACGACGCGGCCCGGTTGGGCTTGCCCGGCCGCACGCTGACCGTCGGCAGCCGCAGGCTGCGGCCGTCGATGTAGCCCTTGCGCGCGTAGTCGTGCACCAGGAGCTCGCCGACCACCTTCTGCGCGCCGTAGGACGACTGCGGCATCAGCGCCTGGTCGTCGGGGAGAAGCTCGGGCAACGGGCCGCCGAAGACCGCGCAGGAACTCGCGAACACGAAGCGGGGCGGCGCGGAGAGCGCGCGGCAGCGTTCGAGCAGCACGCGCGTCGCGTCGACGTTCACCCGCCAGCCCAGGTCGAAGTTCGCCTCCGCCTCTCCGGAGACGACGGCCGCGAGATGGAACACGCCGTCGACGCCGCGCTCGAACGCTTCGTCGAGTAGCGCGCGATCCGCGAGGTCGCCGGAGAGCGACGCGATGCGCGGATCGTCGATGCCCGACGCCGGCGCGAGATCGACGAGCGTCAGGCGCGAAAGCTCTCGCGCACGGCCGTCGGCACCCGCGAGCGTACCCCGCGCGAGGAGTGCCGCGGCGAGCTTGCGGCCGAGGAAACCTGCGCCGCCGGTGATGACGAGGTGCATGGTCGCGGATCCGGTCCTGTCGAGGACGGCGCTATCATAGGACAACGGAGGACGTCGCGTCGATCGAGGACGCGATCGACCGCGAAGGCGTCGCGTTCGTCCTCGCGGACGCCGGGCGCCGGCCGGGCCGCGCTCAGCGCCGCAGCGTCGCGAGTCCCTGCTTCAGCGCCGCGTCGAGGTACGCGCCGTAGAAGTCCGCCGTGAGCAGGCCGACCACGGGATCGGCGAGCGCCTTGCCGTCGCTGCCGACGACGACGATGGTCGGCGTGAACTTCGCATCGAAGCGCGAAGCGATCGCGCGGTGGGTCGTCGGGCGACCGTCGAAGCCGACGACCGGGTCGTCGCGGTCGACCTCGACCTGCCGGAACAGCGCGTCGTCGCGCCACGGCGCCTCGCGGCTCATCGGCACCAGGTGTTCGCGCAGCGCGCGCTCGCAGTACGGGCAGTCGTCACGGTCGAAGAGGATCAGGATCGGGATGCGGCGCGCGCGGGCCGTCGCGCCGTCGGCGGCGAGATCGCGCGCCGCGGGGAGGGCGTGGGCGCGCGGTCGCGAGCGTTCCCCACGCGACGGCGCGTCGACGCTCGTGCCCTGCTGCGCTCGCGCGACGCCAACGCCGACGGAGGCGGCGAGCACGACAATCGCCAGCAGCAGTCGCCGCCTCGGCAGCGCTGCGCGTCCCGTCCGCTCCGACTCCATGCTCGATACCTTCCCCCGTGGGGCCGCGACGCTCGGAGATCGCGCCTCGCGCGCGTACCTCCGGACCCCGGTCAGCGACGCCCCGCCCGCTCGGTCTCGACGGCCCGTGACAACGACGGCGCGCAGGCGATGAACGCCGCGTCGATGGCGGCGAGCGTCCGTTCGATATCGACCTCGGTGTGCGCCGCTGACAGGTACATGAGTCCGCGCGGCAGCGGAGCGACACCGTGGCGGATCAGCGACTCGGCAAGCACGAGCGTGCCTTCCCGGCTCGCTCGCGGGAGGTCGGCGAGCGTCGGGATCGTCGTGTCGCCGGCCAGGAGCTGCACGCAGGAACCGATGCGGTTGACCGCGACCGGCGTACCCTGCCGGCGTGCGGCGTCGCGGGCCCGGTCGGCGATCGCCGTCGCGTAGCGCTCCATCCGCGGATAGACATCGGCGCCGTGCTCGCCGAGCCAATCGACGCAGGCGATCGCCGCCGCCGTCGACAACGGGTTGCCGTTGTAGGTGCCCCGCTGCGAAACCGAGCCCGCGACCATCGGTTTCATCATCGACGCCGGACCGGTTACCGCGCTGATCGGCAGGCCGGCGCCCAGGGCCTTGCCCAGCACGGTCAGGTCGGGCGTCACGCCGTGGAGCGCCTGCGCTCCGCCCAGTCCCAGCCGGAATCCGGTGATCACTTCGTCGAAGATCAGCATCGCTCCGCTCGCGCGCGTGAGCGCGCGCGCGCGCTCGAGGAATCCCGCAGGCGGCGCGAAGCAGCCGGCGTTGATCGCGACGGCCTCCATGATCACGGCGGCGACCGGCGAACGCAGCGCGCGCTCGAGCGCGTCGCCGTCGCCCCAGTCGAGCACGACGACGTGCTCGAGCGCGGAGGGATCCTGTCCGCCGGTCGACGGACCGTCGTTGCCCGGCGTGCCGGCCGTGTCGATCGCGTCGGACCAGCCGTGGTAGTGGCAGCGGAACTTCACGACTGGCAGCCGTCCGGTTCCGGCGCGCGCGATCCGGAGCGCGAGCTGGCAGGCTTCGGTGCCGGTCGACAGGAACGCGGACAACCCGGCGCCGGGCACGTGCCGCGCGATCCGCTCGGCGAGATCGACCTCGGCGGCGTGCACGGACCCGCTGCGCAGGCCCGACGCCAGCGCGCGCTCGATGGCGTCGCGAACGACCTTCGGCGTGTGGCCGAGGATCAGCGGACCGTATCCCAGTGCAAAGTCGACGTACTCGTTTCCGTCGACGTCGAAGATGCGGGCGCCTTCGGCGCGGGCGAGCGAGAGCGCGACCGGACGCTGGGATGCCCGGGGCGTGGAAGAGACGCCGCGCGGCAGCACACGCGAAGCCCGCTCGCGATGGGCGAACGAACCGGCGAACGAGCGCGTCCCGGCGCGGGCTGCGCCGTCGTGCGAATCGTGGGCATCGGGCATCGGTACCTCCTCTGGAGCGCGGGGCTATCGCGGATCGGGCGCGACGGCCAGGCACGCGCTGGCGTCCCACGAAATCGTGACGGCGGCGTCGCGGGAGAGTCCCGCCGCCTCTCGGGTTTCGACTTTGACGATGAACGCCGCCGCGCCCCCGACCGCGACTCGGACCTTCGCATGGTCGCCCAGGTAGATCGTTTCGATGACGCTCGCGCTGCGCCGGTTCGCGGCGCCGTCGGCCGCGAAGAGGCGGATCGATTCCGGACGAACCGACAGCACGACGCGGGCACCGGTCACGAGATCGCCGACGGGAGTCGCCGCGAGCGTAGAACCGTCCGCGATCCGGACGCTGCACCCCTCGCCGTCGCGCGCGACGACGGTGCCGTCGAGCCGGTTGCTCTCCCCGACGAACGCGGCGACGAACGCATTGGTCGGTCGCTCGTACAGTTCCGAGGGCGTGGCGAGCTGCTGCACGACGCCCTGGTGAAACACCGCGATCCGGTCGGACATCGTCAGGGCCTCCGACTGGTCGTGCGTCACGTACACGACGGTGAGGCCGAGATTCTCGTGCAGGTGCTTGATCTCGAGCTGCATCTGCTCGCGCAACTGCTTGTCGAGCGCGCCGAGCGGCTCGTCCATCAGCAGGATCCTCGGCTCGTAGATGAGCGCGCGGGCGACGGCCACACGCTGCTGCTGGCCGCCGGACAACTGCGCGGGCCGCCGATCGCCGAGGTCCGGCAGCCGCACCATGTCGAGCGCGCGCCGGACGCGGTCACGGATGCCGGCGCGCGGGGCGCCGTGCATCTGCAGCGGGAAGGCCAGGTTCTCCGCGACCGTCATGTGGGGAAACAGCGCGTAGTTCTGGAACACCATGCCGATGCCCCGCTTGTGCGGGGGCACGTTGTCGATTCGGCGGCCCTCGATCGAGATCGTGCCCCGGGTCGGCTCCTCGAAGCCGGCGAGCATCATGAGCGTCGTCGTCTTGCCGGACCCGGAGGGGCCGAGCAGGGTGAGGAACTCGCCGCGCGCGAGCGCGAGATCGAGGGAGCGCACGACGTCGGTCCGCCCGTCGTAGCTCTTCGAAATGCCGTCGAAACGCACGATCGGCGTGTCTTCCCGCGAAGCGGAGGTCATCGAATGGGAACCGGTCTGGAGGGGCGGGGAGGTCAGCCGCGCTGTTCCGTCGTGGCGGACGGGAGCGCGCGGCCCGTCGCCCGTGCGCGCACCCATTCGTTCAGCGCGAGGAGGACGATCGAGCAGCCGATCAGCAGCACGGCGGCCGCCGCGATCGTCGGGCTCAGGAACTCTCGCAGGCCGGCGAACATCTGGCGCGGCAGCGTGAACTGCGCCGGACTTGCGACGAAGAGGGCGACGACGAGCTCGTCGAATGACGTTGCGAACGCGAACAGCGCGCCGGTCGCGACGCCAGGGGCGATCGAGGGCAACACGACGCGAAGGAAGGCGACGTGCGGCGGGGCGCCCAGCGTCGCGGCGGCGCGCAGCAGATTGCGATCGAAGGTCTGCAACGTCGCGAGGACGGTGATGAGCACGTAGGGCACAGAAAGCACCGTGTGCGCCAGCACGAGTCCGGTCAGCGTGTTGTTGAGGCCGACGAGGGCGAACGCGAAGTAGACGGCCGCGGCCGTGACGACGACCGGCACGACCATCGGGGTCGCCAGGATCCCGACGAGCAGCGCCTTGCCGCGGAAGCGGCCGAGGAAGATGCCCAGCGCACCGAGCGTGCCGAGCGACGTCGCGACGAACGCCGTGGCGATGCCGACGACGAAGCTGTTCCTGGTCGCGAGCAGCCATTGGTCGCTCGTGAAGAAGTCGCGGTACCAGCGGAGCGAGTAGCCGGGGACCGGCAACGTCAGGAGCTCGCCCGACGAGAGCGACAGCGGGAAGACCACCGCGATCGGGGCGACGAGGAACGCCAGCACCGCGAGCGTCGTCATCGCGAGCAGGAATCGCGCCGGTCCCCGTCCCCGCACGCCGTCGCTCACGCCCTGAGCCCCCGGGTGGTCACGCCGGGCAGGGCGTAACGCGCGACGACGACGATCGCGGCCGTCGCCGCGAGCAGGAGCGTCGCGAGCGCGGCCGACATGCCCCAGTTGATCGTGTTGTTCGTGTAGAACGCGATGAACGTGCTCACCATCTGGTCGTCGGGTCCGCCGACCAGCGACGGCGTGATGTAGAAGCCGACCGCGAGCATGAAAACCATCAACGCGGCGGCCGCGACGCCCGGCATCGACAGCGGCAGATAGACGCGCACGAAACGCCGCCACGGTGAAGCGCCCAGCGAGGCCGCCGCGCGCAGGTACGCGGGATCGATCCCCTTCATGACGCTGTAGAGCGGGAGGATCGCGAACGGCAGCAGGACGTGCACCATGGCGACGTACACGGCGAAGCGGTTGAAGATCATCGCGATCGGGGCGTCGACGAGGCCGAGCGCGAGCAGCAATGCGTTCACCGGACCTTCGCGCTGCAGCAGGATGAACCACGCGGTCGTCCGGACGAGAATGGACGTCCAGAACGGAACGAGCACGAGCGTCAGCGCGACGTGCGCCTGACGCTTCGGCAGGCGGGCCATCGTGTACGCCGCCGGATAGGCGATCAGCACGCAGAGGACGGTGACCCAGAGGCTGATCTCGAACGTGCGGCCGAACAGTCGCAGGAAGATCGCTTCGTCCGCGGGCGACTTCGCGATGTCGCCCACCGGCGTGAGCGTCAGGTCGACCGAGCGGAGCAGGTACAGCGCCGTCGTCGGCGACGTGTTGCGCTGGATCAGCCGCCAGACCGACGGATCGGTCCAGCGGGCGTCGAGCCCCGCGAGCGCGTCGCGATACGGAGCGGAGAGACTCCCGTGCGCGCGCGCGGTCTTCAGGAGAAGCGCGCGCAGCCCTGTCTGCTCGAAATTGAGCCGACGCGCGAGCGGACCGATCGTCTGACGCTCCTGCGCCCGCGCGAGTTCGGCGGAGACGGCGGCGAACGCCGCCTCGGAGGGGAGTCCCTCCCGGTTCCACGTCGCGAGCGCCGCCGCGGTGCGCGGCAGCGTTTCCCGGACTTCCGGATTGGCGATCGCGGTGTACAGTGCGACGGCGAGGGGAACGACGAACGTCGCGACGACGAGGAGCGCGAGCGGAGCGATCAGCACCGCCGCCGCGGCGTTCGTCCGTGTCGCCATCGACTACCTGGCGATCCAGGCGTTGAACTTCTTCTCGAGGTCGTCGCCGTTGGCGACCCAGAATTCGGTGTCGATGAAGAGGCCCTGCGACGCGTGCGCGGACAGCATCGCGGGATTCTTCTCGCGGAGTTTCGGATTGGCGGCGGCTTCGGCGTTGGCCGGCGAGACCGCCCAGGTTTCCGACAGCGCCACGAGCGGCTTCGCATCGGTGATCCAGTCGATCATCTTCATGCCCTCCTTCGCGTTCGGCGAGCCCTTGACGACCGACCAGTAGTCGACCGAGTAGAGGAGCGTCTTCCACAGGAGCGGATACTTGGCGCCCCCCTCGATCGCGCGCGCGGTCCGGCCGGTGTAGCCGACGGCGTAGGCGACCTCCCCGCTGCCGACGAGCTGCACCGGCTGGGTGCCGGACTTCCACCACACGATGTCCTTCTTGATCTGGTCGAGCTTGTCGAACGCGCGCTTCTGCCCTTCGGGCGTGGCGAGCACCTTGTAGACGTCGGCGGGCGGGACGCCGTCGGCGAGGAGCGCGATCTCGAGCGTCATCTTGGGTCCGTTGCGGAACGACCGCTTGCCCGGATAGGTCTTCGTGTCCCAGAGCTTGGCGAAGGTGTCCGGTCCGTCCTTGACGCGGTTCTGGTCGTAGAAGAGCGTCACGCCCCAGAGCACCGCGCCCGCCCCGCAGGGCGACGTGCCGCCGCTGATGAACTTGCTCTGCTTGACGACCGACCAGTCGATCTTCTCGAAGACGCCGTCCTCGCATCCGCGGACGAGCTCGGGGGCCTCGACCATCACGACGTCCCAGGTCACGTCCTTCGCCTTGACCATCGAATAGATCTTCGCCATCTCGCCGTTGTAGACGTCGTCCTTCACCGTCTGCCCGGTCGCCTTGGCGTATCCCTGGAACAGATGCGGGCGCGCATTGTCCTGGAAGCCGCCGCCGAATCCGACGATCATCAGGTCGCGCGCGGCGGCCGATGCCGGGAGGGCGATCGCGGCGGCCGCGATCGCGGCGAACATGAGGGGTCTCGACTTCGCAGTGCGCATGAGCATGGACATCGAAGCGTCTCCTGGTTGGAAAGGCACGCGGAACCTTCGCCGCGCTGACGACGCCCCCGGGAGGGCGAGGCCGGCCGTCCGAAGCCCCGTCGCCAGCATACCGACACGCCGGCCGGGTCGACGAGCGACATTGGCGAAGGAGATCGGCCCTCGCGGCCCGGTGCGGGACCCCGCCCGGTCGTCGTCAACGGCGCCGGAGCATTTTTATAGCATCCCAGTGGTGTTAATGTCTATACTCTAATACCAATAAAGCGGTCCGCCTGCGCCGATGACGACCCACGACACCACCAGGATCGAACCCTTCCCCGCCGGCCTGCCTGCGACCCCGCGCGCGCCCGACGGGCTCTATCACTACCGTCACCATATCGACGGTCGTTTCGTCGACCCGGTCGAAGGAAGGTGGATGGTCACCGAGGATCCGGTCGCAGGCGAGCCCTGGGCGCGGGTGCCGCGCGGGACGGCCGCCGACGCCGACGCGGCGGTCCTGGCGGCCCGACGCGCACTCACCTCCGGCGCCTGGCCGGCGTTGACCGCCTCGCTGCGCGGTGCGTTGCTGCATCGTCTGGGCGACCAGATCTCGGCCCACGGCGAGTGGCTCGCGCGGGTGGAGATGAAGGACAACGGGAAGCTGTACGCCGAACTCGCCATGCAGATGCGCTACATGGCGAACTACTACTACTACTACGGTGGTCTCGCCGACAAGGTCGAAGGCACGGTGATCCCGAGCGACAAGCCGGGGGTGTTCAATTACACGAAGCTCGAGCCGTCCGGGGTGGTCGTCTGCATCATGCCGTGGAACTCCCCGTTGCCGCTCACGAGCCTCAAGCTCGCGCCGGCGCTCGCCGCGGGATGCACGGTCGTTCTGAAGCCCTCCGAATTCACGTCGGCGTCGCTGCTCGAGTTCGTCAAGCTCGTCGAAGCCGCGGGTTTCCCGCCCGGGGTCGTGAACGTGGTCACCGGTTTCGGCACGGAGATCGGCGACGCGCTCGTCACGCACCGGGACGTCGACCGGATCGCCTTCACCGGTGGACCCGAAGCGGGTTGCGCGATCGCCGAGAAGGCCGCGCGGCACATGAAGCGGGTCACGATGGAACTGGGGGGCAAGTCGCCGAACATCGTGTTCGACGACGCGAACCCGGACGACGCGGTCAAGGGTGTGGTGGCGGGCATCTTCGCGGCCTCGGGCCAGTCTTGCGTGGCCGGTTCGCGTCTGCTGGTGCAGAACACGATCCGCGACGCGTTCGTGCGCCGGCTCGTCGATTTCGTGTCGGACGCCCGTTTCGGACATCCGGCGGACCCGGAGACGCAGATCGCGCCGATCTCGACCAAGCCGCAGATGGAGAAGATCGAGCGCTATGTCGCGATCGCCCGGGACGAGGGCGCGCGCCTGGTCTGCGGCGGGGAGCGCGCGAGCGTGCCGGGCTGGCCGGAGGGCCTGTTCTACAAGCCGACGATCTTCGTCGACGTCACCAGCGGCATGCGCATCGCGCGGGAGGAGGTCTTCGGCCCGGTCCTCGCCGTGATCGGGTTCGACACCGAGGACGAGGCGGTCGCGATCGCGAACGACACGCGATTCGGGCTCGCTGCGGGCGTGTGGACGACGTCGATGCGTCGGGCGCTCACGATGGCCGATCGCGTGCGCGCGGGCACCGTCTGGATCAACAATTACCGGATGACGAGCACGACGTCGCCGTTCGGTGGATTCAAGATGAGCGGACACGGGCGCGAGGGCGGTCTCGCCGGCATCCGGGAATTCCTGGAAACGAAGAGCGTCTGGGTGTCGACTGCGACCGAGTTCCCCAATCCCTTCGTGCGCCGCTGATGACGGAAACGCCGGCGCGCGAGACGTTGCGGCGGGCGGAGGCGATGCCTTGGCTCGCGCGCAGAAAGCGAGTCATCGATGGACCGCCGACCGATCGTTCCCGAGTCGATGCGCGCGATACCGCGGACGCGCGGCTACCTGCCGGGCCTCGTCGCCGGCGGCTTCCTCTTCGCGGCCGGACAGGTCGGACGCACGCCGGACCTCGAGGTCATCGCTGACCCGGAGGCTCAGTTCGTCGCCTGTTTCGAGAACCTGCGCCTCGTGCTCGCCGAGGCGGGCTGCGGCTTCGGAGACATCGTCGACCTGACCACCTACCACGTCGACCTCGCGTCGCACTGGCCGCTGTTCCGCGCGGTCAAGGATCGGTTCGTCGCCGACGCGCGGTTTCCGCTGACCTGCGTCGGCGTGGCCGCGCTCGCGGTCCCCGGACTCCTGCTCGAG